>Ga0206833_1025_pt1 | contig 39629 bp, 36 predicted proteins | sample Alteio_BWOrgCont_32_FD_152891 | JGI IMG/M metagenome (GOLD analysis project Ga0206833, IMG submission 152891) | Enriched cells from forest soil in Barre Woods Harvard Forest LTER site, Petersham, Massachusetts, United States -... | ecosystem: Environmental > Terrestrial > Soil > Temperate forest >... | reverse complement strand
GGTACATTTCCCACAAAAACCGGGTCTTACCGGCGACTATACCTATCGTGTAACCCCTGTATTTATGGATGCAACCGGCGCTCTAAGCTACCAGGCTGCACAGGTAGCGGCCATACAATTACAAAGTGATACCTATCCGGGTATATTAGCCGTGGCGTATACACGGGGTTTTGTAATGTCGCAGGCGTTTGCCGATAAATTTGAGCCGGATAATACCGTTAATACCTTATTACCGGGCCCCAAACAAAACCCGCTCACCTTTACCTCGGCCAACCCGCAACAGCCTGCCGCGCTCGATTGGATGGGCTTTGAAGCCCGGGCCAGGATACTGGACGCGCTCGACCAGGGTTATAACGATCCTTCGGCTAAAGTTTACGTGGCTGCATACGATCTGAACGAACCGGAGGTTGTTGCCAGGCTCCAAAAACTGGGTGCCCGATTACAGATCATTATTGACAATTCCGGATCTCACGGGGTAGCCAATTCGCCCGAAGACGCTGCCGAAACAATGTTGGTTGCCACAGCGGGGCGTGGCCAGGTACAACGTCAAAAGGTTGGCGGTCTGCAGCACAATAAATTTATTGCGGTGGATGGTAATAACGTTCAAATAGCTATCGGTGGTTCTACCAATTATTCGTGGCGCGGCTTTTTTATTCAGAACAATAATGCCATGGTTGTTCATGGCGCTTACCCGGTAAGTTTGTTTGTTGCCGCATTTAATAATATGTGGAACAACCCGAATAAACCCGCCGGGTTTGCAGCAACGGCTTCTGCTCAATGGACCGATTTGAAATTGCCGGGCATTGAAGCCAAAATTGCCTTTTCGCCACATAGTGCAACAAATGCTTGTTTGCAGGGAATTGCCGACGATATTAAAACTACCACTTCCAGCCTGCTGTTTTCACTGGCATTTTTATATCAAACTGACGGTGTCATCAAAGATTCCATTACCGCAGTTACTGATGCAACCGGTATGTTTGTTTATGGCCTTTCTGATAAAGGTGTTAAAGGGCTTGATCTGCAGGCGCCGGATGGCAACCCTCCTGTTGCTTTCCCCACCAACCTTGTTGGAAACGTGCCTGAACCTTTTAAATCTGAATATTCAGGCGGTGCGGGTATACATTTGCACCACAAATTTGTAGTGATTGATTTTGATAAACCTACTGCCAGAGTTTATATGGGGTCTTATAATTTTTCAACATCTGCCGATCGTAACAATGGTGAAAATTTATGGCTCATTCAGGATCAAAGGGTTGCAGTTTCGTATATGATACAGGCCGTATCCATGTTTGATCATTATGAATGGCGGGATGCGGAATCAAAAGCGCCGGCTGGTCAAACTTTATCACTTGCCACGCCTCCCAAAACAGCCACTGATCAACCCTGGTGGATGGAAGATTACACCGTACCTCAAAAAGCAAAAGACAGGCAGCTTTTCTCGAAGTAATTTATCGTTTTTTAATGGCAGGAGCCAAAATGCTCCTGCTATTTTTGGCTTGCTTATAAAATGGAAGCCTGCAACTTTTTGAACTGGCTGGGCGGTAGTCCGGTATGTTTTTTAAAAAAGATATTAAAATTGGATGCATGTTCAAAGCCGAGGCAGTAGCCAATTTCGCCTATGCCCCAATTGCTGTGAAGCAACAGCGCCTTAGCCTCTTTAATTATTCGTTGGGCAATATGTTCGTTTGTTGTATTGCCGGTTGTTTCCTTAAGTGCTCTGTTTAGATGATTGGTATGGATAGCCAGTTGACCGGCAAATTCATTGGCGTTTTTAAAATGAATGATATGATGCAGCGAAGGGATGGGAAACTGCCTTTCCAACAATTTCAAAAATAATTCACTGATGCGTACCGACGGTGTAGCTTCTTTGTGGTGATTATCAACCGGCTTAATCTTAAGTGCTTCATGCATAATGATCTGCACATAGCTGCGCAACAAATCATATTTATTAATATGCGATGATTGCACTTCTTCCTTCATCTGTTCAAAAAGACTCTTTAAAAAATCTATTGATTTCTCATCGGGCTGTAAAATATGATTGCCGCAAACCTTGAAAAGCGGCGACTCCGAAAGCGTTCCGCTTTTCATATTCTGGTTAACAAATTCTTCTGTAAACAAACAGGAGTAAGCCATATGGGCATCTGTTAATGGCTCCCATGTATAAGGGATCATGGGGTTAAAAAATGCAATAATGTTATCTTCTATATGAAAGGTCCTATCAGCATATGATAAGATGCCATTGCCTTTTAACACCAACGATATTTTATAAAGGTCTCGCCTATTATGTGTTAGAGGCACAGCATCGCAATAACCCTCTGACAGGTAAACATTAAATTTTCCGGGTTCTGAATTATCATTTATCAAACGATGGTGGAAATCAGCTACAGTTTCCTTTGATGCCATTCTATAAATCTATGAAATTCAAACGATAAAATGTCAATCACTATTTAGAAAAACCGTCCGGCTGAAAATCTAAAGAAATAGAATTCATGCAATATCTTTTATAAGTTGGCGCCGGTCCGTCATCAAATATATGACCCAGATGCGATCCACACCTGGCGCAAATAACTTCTGTACGATCCATGCCATACGAATTATCGGAACGGTATATCACGCTGTTTTTCCTTACAGGTTCAAAAAAACTTGGCCACCCACAAGAGCTGGCAAATTTCGCATCCGACTTAAACAATACATTTCCGCAAACAGCACAGTAATAAGTACCTTTTGCATCTTTGTTCCAGTATTGGCCGGTAAAAGGCTTTTCGGTGGCCTGCTCCCTGGCTGTGGCATACAGTGCGGGCGATAGAATTTTTTTCCACTCCGCATCACTTACATTCAGCTTTTTAATATCAGTGTTCGAGTAGTACGGATTATTTTCGTGCCCCTTTGTTGTTTTTAATTGTTGTGCAAAGGCACTGGAAAAGGAAACGAATAGAATGGTAATTAATAAGATGGCTGATTTCATTTTTTTAGTTTGTCTTTAAATACTTGTTTGAATTTTTCTAATTCCGGTTGTATTACATATTTGCAATAAGGCTGGCTCCCATTTAAACTGTAATAGTTTTGATGATAATTTTCGGCCTTATAAAATATTGTATAAGGAGTTACCTGTGTTACAATATCGCTTTTGTATACTTTTTCCTGGTTAAGCTTCCTGATGTAATAATTTGCCTTTTCCTTTTGCTCTGTATTATGAAAAAAAATGGCCGAACGATATTGTGTGCCCACGTCATTACCCTGCCTGTTTAATTGTGTTGGATCATGCGCTACAAAAAAGGCTTCCAATAACTCGTCGTATGAAATTACGGCCGGATCATAAACAATATTACAGGCCTCTGCATGCCCGGTTGTGCCGGTACAAACCTGCTCATAAGATGGATTAGCCACATGGCCCCCAATAAAGCCCGAGGTGACTTTTTCTACCCCTCTCAGTTCTTTGAATTTTGCCTCTGTACACCAAAAACAGCCGGTTGCAAAAGTTGCCGTATCAAGCTTTTTTGTTTTTGGAGGATGGATAATGTTTTTTGCCTGGGCTGATATTGAAAAACCTGCGATAAAAGCCGCTATTAAGAAAAAAATGGTTTTGTTCATATATATAATGTTAAACATGTTAAAAGCATACTAAGATAACCAACGTGAAATTTGCCCTTTCAATTTATAAATACGGTCTATTGATTGCCAAAATACGTCAGAAACAATAATTTGATTTGTAAATGACAAAGTGTTTAAAAATTAAGGGTGCATTTATATAAAGAACTTACGCTATTTACTGCATTAGTAGCTTGAACAATTAATTCCTTACAGTATTTCGTAAAAAAGTTTTAATTCATATAAGTTACTTTCTTTTTCATTTTGCAGATTTTACTTAACGCTTAAAGTCTCAATTGGAGTGGCGGGTTTCAATGGGGGCTTTGTTTTTTGCTTTATGAAATTTAATGTACTTTAATTACTTTTATTCCTGATCTTATCATTCAAAACCTAAAATAACGACATAATGCTGGTACATGAAATAACGCCGTCAAGCGAAACCGGGAAATTAAATGTAAAACATCTTAAACGCTATTGGAATAAGTCGCTCCTGAAAAGAGATGGAAAACTTTCGTCCGATTCTTTTCAGGATGAATGGAAAATGGATACTACGCTATTAACAGTGGTTGGACTAGGGCTTGAGCAAACTATTTTATATGTATACCGCAAAGCGCCGACATTTGATGAATTTGAAAACTGGATCTTAGAAACCGCCGGATCGCCTGACGCAGAAAAGGTTACTCAGTTTAACAGCTTGTTTGATGATAAGAATACTTTGAACACCAGCTCAGTCCAAAGAGAATTATTGACAGATGAAGATTGGGCGTTTTGGAATAAAAACGGTTACGTAATTATAAAAAATGCGGTAACTAAGGAATGCTGCGACCAGACAATACAGGCATTATGCGACTATATAAAGATTGATCGCAATGATAAGGATACCTGGTACGATCACCATAACGCCAGGCAAGGCATAATGGTTCAGCTTTTTCAACACCAATTACTTGAACAGAATCGTAAGGCCCCTAAAATTAAAAGAGCCTTCGAAGAACTTTGGAACCGGAAAGACCTTTGGGTAAATACAGACAGAGTGGGTTTTAATCCACCGGAAACAGCACTTTATCGCTTCCCTGGACCTTTTCTGCATTGGGATGTGAGTATTCACCCTCCTGTGCCTTTTGGCACTCAGGGCCTCCTCTATTTGTCTGATACAGCCGAAAATCAGGGCGCGTTTACAGTTGTTCCCGGTTTTCAAAACATTCTTGAAGAATGGTTAGAAAACTTGCCGCCAAATACCGACCCTCGTAAAGAAGATTTATATGCGTTGGGCGCTACACCGATTGCAGCAAACGCAGGTGATTTCATTATCTGGCACCATGCTCTCCCGCACGGCAGCAGCCCCAATACGGCTCTTCTGCCCCGTTTTGTTCAATATATCAACTATGCTCCCTTTGATGAGAAGGAAAGCGAAATTTGGCTATAAGAACATTTTTTTGCCGTTTTTACCAATCTGAATTTGTTAGTTGCAGAGCGGTGTGTTTACTTTGTTTTTATTGCGAAAACAATTTATAGGTCAAAAGGTTTAAAACATAATCAGATTTTTAAAACCTTAAACCATTTGACTATGAAAAAAGATTACATAGCCGAAAAAGAACGTAAAGGAAAGTCAACTAACCAGGGAATAGTCTTTTTGGTGATATTTATTATCTTGTTTTTATTTGTTATGCTAAGAATAGCATTGCGTTCAGGTTTGGACGATATTTTTTCCAGCTCCATGCCGTCAGATCATGATGCTTTTTTAATTGCAAAGGATTATATCAAACCAACCGTAAGCCCCTCAGATATACAATTTACAGACGATGGTTTTTTATGCTATCACAGGCCCGATTCTGTCTTTATAATTAAGTCATCCTTTAGGAAAAGCGCGGCAGCCAGCAAAGAAATTTTTTCCATTACTTTAAAATACCGCGGTGGCGACAAACTCAACGATGCCAACTGGTCGGTTATCAGCCTTATTGAGGGTCAATAAAAAAGCAGGTTTGAAAAATCAAACCTGCTTCAATCACTCTAAAACAATCACCTCTAAATTAGAAGTATCTTAAACCTGCTATGAAAGCTATATTTTAACTCGCAAAATTATTAGGCAAAGGTATTGATTGTGAGCTGGTTTACAGCTAAATACATTTTCTTTTTACTGAATAGTGACAGAAGGTAATGAAAGGCCGGGATGTTAATGAAGCAATCCCTTCATAAAAATATCGGCAAGTAAAAGGCGCTTTTTGTGGATTTCGTCCAGGTCCTCTTTACGGTGGAACATGGTTTTTTTATTGGACACCGAGCTCACCCTAACGCCATGCAACGCATCCAGCAACAAACTGATGATTTCTGTTGGGTTTTTAACCGGATTGATATTTCCTTTTTCGGCCTCGGTATTTATCGCATTTACCAATAAATCAATTTCTGATTGATGCACCTGTTCAACAATCTGCCAGATAGCATCGGGCAAGTTTTGTTCGTTAAGCCTGAAAAAATCAAAAAAGTTGTAATTGGTTACTATAAAATTATGCTGGGTGTCTATCTGAAATACAAATGCCTCCTTTAAATTAGTAAAGGTATTAACCCTTGACTGAAGGATCTTCAGGTAATCGCCCGCTACCTTTTGCATTACGGCAACATATAGCTGACTTTTGTCAGGGAAATAATAATAAAGCAAGGCTTTTGACATTGACAGATCGCCGGCAATCTCATTCATTGTTGTTTTTGAATAGCCGTAATGCAAAAAACGCTGATGGGCTGCATCCAGAATTTTTTCCCTTTTAATGTCCTGCTGATCAGTAACGGTAATCATGGTAAGTTAATTATATAATATAATACCTGATAAAGCTAAAATAGGTTGTCTTTGGTTTGCTGACTTTTTTAACAAATCTATCAAAATTTACAAATATTTTTTTGCTTTAGCAACTAATAAAAAAAATAGCCGCTCCTTAATTGGAACGGCTATTTTTTTATTTGTGTATATTAAACTTTTGTTTTGGTTAAACGGTAGCTGGTTCAAATTCTTCTTCTACTACCTTTTCCTTCTTTCCCCCAAATCTGTTTTTCAGTCTTACCCTTATAATATACATACAAGGAACAAGGATGAGTGTGATGATGGTGGCAAATCCTAAACCAAATATCATTGTCCATGACAAAGGACCCCAGAATGCTACGTTATCACCACCAAAATAGATATGTGGTTTAAAATGAGTAAACAAGCCCGCAAAGTCAATATTAAAGCCTACTGCCAATGGTATCAAGCCTAATATAGCTGCACTGGCAGTAAGTAATACCGGGGTCATACGGGTTCTGGCTGCTTCAACAACAGCATCGTGAAGGTTTAACCCCTGCTCCAACAGCATGTCGGAGAATTCAACCAGCAAGATCCCGTTTCGGACGACGACACCTGCAAGGGCAATAATACCAACGCCAGACATTACCAATGAAAATGTCATATGGAAAATGCTCAAGCCAAGGAATACGCCTATAATACTAAAGAATATTTCACTCAATATAATCAACGTTTTACCTATTGAATTAAACAAAGCCATCAGGATGACCAATATCATTCCAAATGAAATTAATAGGGCTTTACCAAGGAAGGCTCCTGTCTCAGCCTGATCCTCCTGTGAACCTCCCATTTTGATGGAAACATTTTCCGGTAGCCTAAAGCTTTTCAGGGCATTCGCTATCTGGGCGTTTACATCCGCAGGGGTATTCGGCTTGATTACATTTGAACCCAAAGTAAGTACTCTTCTTTGTTGCTTGTGCTTAATATTATTATAAGTGTTGGTATAACGAATATCAGTAAAAGCGGAAATAGGTACCTGTCTTATTGCTCCGCCCGAAGCAAGGTCGCGATAAGTGATCTTCAAGTTGCGTAACGCATCAACATTATTGCGTTGGTCTTCCTGAGCGCGTACATCTATTTCATAATTATCTTCAGTAGTATTCCTGAAATCAGAAGCCTTCCATCCATATATAGATGTTAAAAGAGCCTGATTAATCTGGTTGGTTGTGATGCCTTCCCTGTTTGCCCGCTCACGATCAACATCAAAAATAATTTCGGGCTTATCACTTTGCACATCCGGAACAAGCTGTTCTATACCTGCTATGTTTTGTTGTTCCAGGAATTTCTTCAACCTACTGGCTGTGTGTACCAAGGTATCCAGATTATCGCCGGCTATTTCTAAGCTCACGTCTTTCTGTACTGGCGGTCCGCTGGCTTCTTGTGTAACAGCAAGTTGTGCACCCGGGACACCCTGTACTGATGATCTGATCCGTTTTAATATTGCTTTAGTGTCCTTACCATTTCTTTTACCAAATTCAACAAAAGCCACGGTAATTTTACCTTTGTTATAATAGGTTCCCTGATCCTCGTCTGATGGGTCGGTTACCCCAACTGATACGTTTGATATAATTGACGTTACAATATCCTTATCTGGCTCGACTACCTGCGCAACCCTTTTTTCCAATTTGGAAACCACCTGATTGGTATAAGCCTGATCGGTACCAACAGGCATGGTTACGTATACATAAGCAAAGTTAGGGTCGGCTGATGGGAACAGTTCCAGGTTAAGCTTACTTGCTATTGAAAATCCAATGGTTAAAAAGAAAAGCAATATAGTGCCACCTAATACCCACCACGGACTGTGTACAGCTTTTTCGAGTAAATTGGCATACCAGGTTTGGAAACGCGGCCAGGCTTTTTTCTGGAACCTGTCAATCACCTTTAACAATACAAAGTGATTGAACAGATACAGGATGATAATAAGCACCATAAAGTTACCAATGCCAATGCTGGCCATACCACCTGCTGCGAGCAGGTAGAAAAATACGGCTATTGCAGCAAGTATCCCTGTAGTGCGCGCAGTTTTACGATCAAAAGTTTGATGGTCGTGTTCGCCTTCATGATGTGGCTTCATAAAATCAACCGCAAAAACCGGATTTATAATATAAGCTACTACCAGTGAAGCGAGCAAAGTAATAATCAGTGTAATTGGTAAAAAGAACATGAAACTACCAATTAAGCTGTGCCAGAAAGCCAAAGGAATAAATGGCGCCAGGGTAGTCATGGTGCCCGAAAATACCGGCATAAATACCTCACCTGCTGCAATTTTTGCCGCCTTTTTGATAGGGACAGCTCCATTATTAAAAATGCGGTGCGTATTTTCAATTACCACAATTGCGTCATCCACCACTATACCGAGGGCAAGCAGGAACGAGAACAAAACGATCATGTTCAATGTAAATCCTATCCATGGCATAATTAAAAATGCTATAAAACAGGACAATGGTACCGAAAGCGCTACGAATATAGCATTGGTACTACCCATGAAAAACATTAATATGATAGTTACTAATATAAAACCGATAATAATGGTATTGATTAAATCATTTAATGTTGAACGTGTTTTATCTGATTGATCTCCTGTAACGGTTATACTTAACCCCTTCGGGAAAATTGTAGCTTGTTTTTGTTTAATGAGTGAGTATATCTCATCAGAAGCTTCGATCAGGTTCTCACCGGCTCTTTTACTTACATTAAGTGTAATTACATTTTTAAAATTAGGATCATTAGGCGTTTTTAAGCGCGCATAACTTTTTTGATCCTGAAAAGCGTCTTTTACCTGGGCGATGTCACTTAAATAGATGGCCCTGCCTTGTGGATTTCTGATTACCATCGCGGCAACCTGTGCAGCACTTTTAAAATCCTCTTTAATATCTACAGCACGTTGTTCACCATCAGCAGTTATAGTACCGGCAGTTGAAAGTATATTTTCATTACCTATGGCCTGTATAATGTCATTGTAACTAACTTGAGCAGCTGTCATTTTGTTAATATCGACATTGATCTGTATGTTAGGCTCCAGCGCACCAACTTCATCAACTTTCGAGATCTGCTTCATACCTTCGATATCATCTTTCAGGTTGTCTGCATACTCTTTTAGTTTTTTAAGATCATAATCCCCAGAGATATTTACATATAATATAGGCTGATCTGCAATATTGATATCAGAAATATCTGATTCTTTTAAGTAATTGTCGTTTTGTGGAAGATCTTGTTTGGCTTTGTCAACAGCATCCTTAACGTCTGTTTTGGCATCCCGTATGTTTACATCGGTATTAAATTCTGCAGTAATTACAGAAACGTTCTGTTGCGTGTTTGAAGTAACTTTTTTTAAGCCCTTAAGGGATTTTAGTTGTTTTTCTAACTGACGGGTAACTAGTGTCTCAATATTTTGAGGCGATTGGCCTTGATAAATCGTCGTTACATAAATTTTCGGGATAGCAATATCCGGAAAGTTTTCTTTTGGCAAACTGTAGTAGGACGAAAATCCCAGCACTACGAGTAAGAACATCAGTACGTAAACCGCCCGCTTGTTATCAATGGCCCAACTTGAGGGCCCAAATTCTTTTTCCTGGTCTTTCATTTTAACTCAGTTTATGTGATTAATTACCAGCTTGTAATATTCTTATTTTGTCGCCGTCGCCCAGCTCACTTGCACCTTCTGTTATCACCTGATCGCCAACAACAAGGCCAGACTTTATTTCAGTTAAATTGCTTGAGGTAGCGCCTTCCGTAATATTTTTACGTTTTGCAAAGCCGTTTACGTTTACATAAACGTAATCGCCTTCGTCTGATTTCTGAATGCTGTTTAACGGCACTACAATTGCATTATGTTTTGCATAATTGGCAACCTTTACAACGGCTGTCATATTTGGGCGAAACTCTTTATTTTGAGGCAACTGTATTTCAATACCGAAGCTGCGCGAATTAGGGTCGATAACTTTAGCAGCAAAGGTAACTCTTGTTTTTAATGAATCGTCTACATCAGGGAAAACAATCAAAACGCTGTCACCCTGATTAACACTGCCCGAATATGATTCCGGTACATCGGCCTTAACTTTTAAAAAGTTGGCGTTTACTATACGTATGCCGGTAGTTCCTGGCTGTGCTATCTGGCCTAATTTAAGGTCCATCTGGTCAATTGTACCATTTATTGGCGATACAATACGATAAAGATCAGCCTGCTGACGCAAAGAAGCTACTTGCTTTATAGAGCTTTGCAAAGCTGTTTGAGCCTGTAGAAATTGTACTTCTGTACCAATTTTTTGATCCCATAAGTTTTTCTGGCGTTCAAATAAAGTACGATTCAAATTAACCTGTGTTTCTGCCTGTGCTATGTTTTGTACTAAAACACTATTATCCAACTGCACCAAAACCTGTCCTTTTGTAACAACCTGTCCCGGCTTTACATAAATGGCAGTGATAGATCCCGGAGATTGTGGATAGGCCGTAACGTTTTCCAAGGCATCTATTCTACCCTGAATCTGTACATAATTGGTGAAATTACTTGCCTTAATAGTATAGGCACTAACGTCTGTTGATTTTACAGAGTCTTTTTTGCCAACTTCTGCTTGTAATGTAGCAATCTTCGTATTTAAGGCAGCTTGCTGGCTTTTTAAATCAGCCAGCTCAGCAGCTTTATCTTTAGGTTTACTGCAAGCCGCCAGTGCCAGTATTGCCGAAATGTATAATATTTTTTTCATGTCTTTTACTTTATATGCTATTAATGTAAGGTTCTAATTATTTAATGCGTCCGTATGCCTGGTCTAAATCAACTTTGCTCACAAGGGCATTATATAGGCCCTGTATGTATAAATTATCAGCTTCACGTACAGAAGTTTGTGCTTGTGTAACCTCTATACTTGAACCAACACCCTGCTCATATTTGATTTTTGATACGCGCAGAATCTCGTTTGCCAAAACCATATTCTTTTTCTGGTCATTAAGCGTTTGTAAACCATTTACGTACGATGTTCTGGCTTGACTAATCTGCAGATTTATATTATTTTTCATATCATATAAATCATTTTCAGACTTCAATACAGTGATTTTTGATTGCTTTAATTGGTTACTATGTTGAAATCCGGTAAAAATGGGCACGGTTAACGAAAGACCAACGTAGCTGGAAGGGAAATTGATGCTGTACAAACTTCCAAAATCGTTATTTTGATAAGAAGGTGAATAATTTGCATTTGCTGTTAATTTGGGCAGGAACTGGCCCTTTTTTAACTTTACATCATATTCATTCAATTTCTTCTGCGTTTCCAATAACCCATATTCAATTCGCTGATGATAAACAGTTGTATCATTTGCAGCTTCAGCACCGGTGGCGTCTAATTGAACATCTTCTAATTTATCCTTAAGCGTCAGTTGCCTGTCAATAGGCATACCCATCTGAAACTTTAATAGCTGATAATTTAGCGCCAGTGTGCGGATAGTATTTTCTTTGCTGGTAATTAACGTATTATATTGATATACGATACGGTCAACGTCTATTTTTTCAACCAATCCCTGTTTGTTGCGGGCAACGGTTTCGTCCATTTGTTGTTTTATTTCATCAATATTGGCTTGTAGTAATTTTAACTCCTCAATGCCAACCAAAACCAGGTAATATGCCTTGGTAACACCCACATTTGCCTCAATTTTTGACCGAGTATAGCTACGATCGTATAATTGCTGATATGTTTTACGTCCCTGCAATCCAACTAAATAACTGGGGTCAAATATTATCTGACTGGCAGTAACTGATAGCGTTGATTGATAGGTAACGCCGAATTTTAATTTTACGTTACCAGATTGTCCTATAAATGATCCCGGAATTAAGGTGGTTGGTATAATCAGATAATCTAAAAAATTGGCAGAACCGTTAACCTGTGGTAAACCCTGGCCAATAATCTCTTTTACATGGTATTCAGCACTTTTAACATCAAGGTTTGCGTTTATAACGTCATGCTGATGGGCGTAGGCATAATTCACACAATCAGCAACAGTAAAGTTGTAGGTGCCGGTATCCTGAACCGCTTGCTGTGCACTGCTTTTTAAGGCCATTGTGCACAATATGGAAACTATTAGTAATTTATATTTCATTTTTATTGGTTGTGTTTTTGTTATATCGATTTAAAAGCGCCGAACTGGACATCGTTATCAAAATAATGCGTTGTAAATGACAGCCCTATGTCAACAGTTTATTCGTCATTAATATTTTTATATTGGTTAAGCAGTTTATATCCTTTTAGCGTACAAATGCCATAATTAAAGTGTTCGTTAAACTGCTGTTGCACCGTCCATGTATTAAATTCGGCAACCGGAAAAACGGTCGAATTAAACCCAAGCTCTACCAGGTTCATACGCATCCGGGCAATTATTTTAACATCAATATCGGGCCTGATATAGCCCTGCTTAATTCCTTTTGTTAAAAGCTCCTCCATTGTATGTATCATCACACCTGATTTAAAGTTTTGAAACTGCTTCCAGGCATCAGGATGATATTTTTGCATATCATGAATAACAATCGGGTTGATTCTTGAAAAAATTTCTTCCGAACATTTCATCATATTAATCATCTCCTCAATTACATTTCCCGATCTGCTGATAATTTCAGCCACCTGATCTTCATCTTCTTTCAGCTTTTTCTTTGTTAAAGCTATCACCAGTTCGTTCTTATCCTTAAAAAACTGGTAGATGGTTTTTTTTGACATACCCAAATGTTTGGCTATATCATCCATCGTAACGCTCTTGATCCCTGCTGTTAAAAACAGCTCTTCTCCGCCTTGAATTATTCTTTCTATTTGAACCATTGACTTAATTGGTCAAAACTATGGAAACATTTTTAGATTTCAAAGTTTCCAATTAAAAAAAACAATTCCCACCAAAATTATTTCAAAAGCATTATAATTTTAGTGTGTAATAACGCCATTATCAGGGGTGTTTTGCGCCAGTGTGCTCATTTTAAATGGTTTGTGCTTATGCTTCTCAAAACTTCCGCTTAATTGTTAACTTTGCGAAAATTCAGAAACACAATGACTTTAACACCTCTTTCAGCAATATCACCTATTGATGGCCGTTACCGCAATACAACTGCGGAACTTGGCTTGTACTTTTCAGAATTCGCCTTGATAAAGTACCGTGTATTTGTCGAAATAGAATATTTTATCGCTTTATGCGAGCATCCATTGCCACAACTACAAAGCTTTGATAAAAATGTAGCAGAAAAGTTACGCGGTATTTATAAAAATTTCAGCGAAGCTGATGCAGAAAGCATTAAGCTTATTGAAAAAACTACCAACCATGATGTTAAGGCGGTTGAGTATTTTATTAAAAAGGAGTTTGATAAATTAGGGCTCGATCAATATAAGGAGTTTATCCACTTTGGTTTAACATCACAGGATATCAATAATACCGCTATACCTTATACCGTTAAACTGGCATTAACCCACACCTATTATCCGGCTATAAATGAGCTGATTGCTATATTAAAGAAATATGCGGGCGATTGGGAAAATGTATCTATGCTGGCTCATACACATGGTCAGCCAGCCTCTCCAAGCAGGTTAGGAAAAGAGATCCAGGTTTTTATTGAGCGCTTGGAAAATCAGTTGAGTCTGTTAAGGCCCATACCCTATTCGGCTAAATTTGGCGGAGCTACAGGTAACTTTAATGCACATAATATTGGTTATCCGGAGATTGACTGGAAAGCGTTCGGCAATAATTTTGTGAATAATATTTTGGGCCTAAACAGGTCGCAGTTTACTACGCAGATTGAACATTATGACAATTTTGCTGCTCAGTGCGATGCCTTAAAAAGGATCAATAACATACTGATTGACCTTAACCGGGATATGTGGGCCTATATTTCCATGAATTACTTTAAACAAAAGATAAAAGAAGGCGAAATAGGTTCATCGGCCATGCCGCATAAAGTTAACCCTATCGACTTTGAAAACTCCGAAGGAAACCTGGGTATTGCCAATGCACTGTTTGAGCACTTTGCTGCTAAACTGCCTATTTCGAGGTTGCAACGTGACTTAACCGACTCCACCGTTTTACGCAACGTTGGCGTGCCGGTTGCGCATACACTTATCGCTATTAAATCAACAATAAAAGGATTAAATAAGTTATTATTGAATCAGGATGCTTTGAATGCAGATCTGGAAGCTAACTGGGCCGTAGTTGCCGAGGCTATTCAAACCATTCTGCGCCGGGAGGGTTATCCAAATCCTTACGAGGCACTAAAAGAGCTTACCCGTACCAATCAACAAGTTAACGCGCAAACTATTGCTGACTTTGTTGATGGATTAACCGTAAGCAACAAGATTAAAGAAGAGATTAAAAGAATTACGCCTGCAAATTATACCGGTATTTAATTTATAATTTTTAACAAAGTCACCCACACGTCATAACAATATAATTAGGGTACAATAATCAAAAAGCTACCTAAATTTGTGATTGATATTAATTCAAAAATAAAATGAACATCAACGTATATACAGAATCAACTCCTAACCCGGCAACTATGAAGTTCATTGTGAACAAGCTGCTGATTAATGGAAGCGTGGATTTTGCTACCAGGGAAAGTGCGGAGAAATCGCCTTTTGCTAAAGAGTTATTCAAGTTTTCGTTTGTTAACGGCGTTTTTTTTGCCAGCAACTTTGTTACGGTTACAAAGTTTGATGGTGATAGCTGGGACGATATCCTGCCTATATTAAAAGAATTTGTTAAAGGTGCGGTTGAATCGGAACTAAAAATTCAGGAAGAAGAGCAAGCTGAAGCCGGTAATTTTGAAGGTTCGGATACAGAAGTTAAAATTCAACAGATATTACATGATTACGTACGCCCGGCTGTTGAACAGGATGGCGGCGCAATCACCTACAAATCATTCGACGAAGGCGTGGTAACGGTTGAATTGCGTGGCTCATGCAGTGGTTGCCCTTCATCAACCGTAACCCTGAAATCAGGTATTGAAAACCTGCTAAAACGTATGGTGCCCGAAGTTACCGAAGTGGTATCAGAAGCATTATAATATTAACACTAATTAGCTCGAATTTTTTCGAATTTCACGAAGACATATTTGGTAATAAGGATTTGTGAAATTCGAGGAAATTAGTTTTTCTATTCGTGTCAATTTAGAAATATTTTTGGATAGCCGTCAGCATCTCCTGTGTGATTTTACCGTTGGTGGCCAATAGTTCGCGGGTGTTGAGGCATTCATTACCGCCTTTAAAGTTAACCGCATCCCCTCCTGCTTGTCTTAGTATAACAATACCGCCCGCTACATCCCAGGGATTTAAATTGTATTCGTAGTAACCATCAAAACGTCCACAGGCTGTGTAAACCAAATCTACGGCTGCCGATCCTAAACGACGCAAGCCATGACAACTTTTCATTAGTTCCGTAAATAAAGCGATATAAGCTGGTTGTTTTTCAAAGTCGTAATAAGGGAAACCTGTAGCCAATAGACTTTGATTAATAGTTTTATTGTCGCTAACTCTTATCTGTTTGCCGTTCATGTAGGCTATTGAGCCTTGCCATGCATAGAAACATTCATCCTGATTAACTTCGTATACTACGCCCAAAACAAGCTCGTCATCCTCTTGTAATGCAATACTTACTGAATAAACCGGCAAACCGTGTATGAAATTGGTTGTGCCATCCAGCGGATCAATTATCCAGTTATATTTTTCGCCTTTTTTATTTATAGTTTTTTCTTCGGTCAGGAAACCGGCTTCAGGTAACACTTTCTCCAGTGCAGCAACAATAATTTGTTCGGCCGTTTTATCCACGTACGATACCAGATCATTCAGACCTTTAATTTCAATTTTGTCTGCGCTGAATGTTTTTCGTTGTTCGCGTATAAACGCACCAGCCTCTTTAGCAATTTCAACTACCTTGCTGGTTATTTGTTCCAGTTGCATGGTTTCTTAATGATAAACTAAATGAAAAAAACTTATGTACAAAATAGCTTGCAAAAAACAAGCTTAGGGCAGCAATTGGCCTCGCTACCGGCGGATATATATGTACATACTGAATAAAAAACTTTAACACTGCCAGGTTTGCAAAGAAACCGATTATAGCTACCGATATAAACCTGAAAAATTGATTAACCGGTGATAATTTTGATTCGGAGAATACAAAATACCGGGTAACCAAAAAGTTAACCACAACTCCCATAAAAAACGAAAGCGCTAATGAAAGAGTTGAGTTTCGTACGGTAAACGAAAATATCGGGTATGTTTTTTGGGTAAGTAAATTATGATAAAATAAGTAATAAGCAGATACATCTACCAAAAAACCTGCTCCTGCCGAAAGTACAAACCTGATAACCTGGTTTTGTAATAATTTTTCCCCCAGTGTTATATTAGCCATGCGTTGTTGAAATCACTTTTTTATTTCGTCCATTATAAATTAAAACGGCCCCGCCAATTATCATTAAAAGTGAGATCATTTCGGCTTGCGTAAAACTGATGCCGGCAACATGGTACCTGGTATTTACGCGTATTAACTCGATAAAGAATCGCTCAACGCCATTTAATATCATGTAAATGCCGAACATTACACCTGACATTTTTATTTTGTCGCGAATGCTCCACAAAAAGAAAAACAACAATATACAAACCACCGATTCGTAAAACGATGTAGGGAATACCGGGATAGGGAGTACGTGGCAAAATTTAGTTGTGCAGAGCGGAATTGAAACGCCTTCATCATTCACATTGTGCGGAAAATTGAAAGCCCACATCCAATCAGGTGCCCAGCTTAACCAATGTGGTTTAGCTGCCAGGTTGTTTATACCCCAATCCCCATCGCCTGACATTTGACAGCCAATGCGCCCTACGCCATAAGCCAGCATCATACCCGGGCCACCAATATCAAGCATGTCCAAAGGTTTGATGCCATGTTTCCTGGCAATATATAATACAACGCCGCCGCCGCATATTAATCCGCCATAAAAGGTAAGTCCGCTAAAGCCAATTAACATTCCTACCGGATCTTTTAAAAAGTCGCCCCAGTTTTCTAATGCATTAAATACTTTAGCTCCGGCAAAACCGCATACGGCAGCCCAGAAAAGTATGCTACCCATTAACTCGCTTGGGTGAACAACAACTTCCTGTTGTTTTGGCTCGGGTAATTGTTGCTTTTTATTTTCGTAATAGGCCCAGTATGCAAAGCCGATTGCTCCTATTATTCCACCCAGCCAATTTCCGCGGGTCGATAAAATAAAGTCTTGAGGGTTATCCAGCAGATCGTGGTAGCGTAAAATGGAATCAAGTACTTTGAATCCTAAAATAAATCCAAATACGGCATTGCCAATTAATTCGGTACTTGAAATCTTTGCTCCAATGGTTACGGTTTTTTTGAAAGAATGAATAATTCCCAGTTTTTCTTTGCGGTTAAACTCCTGTACAAAAGCCCAGTATCCGGCAATGAATGCAATGGCAACAAAAAACCCAAATGTTTGTATAGGCAGGGGAATTAAAATACCGGTAAGATATTGGATAAGCGAAGATAGAGTTGGAAACATTGATTAAAAATTTGAGGCCAATATAGCGTTTAATGAGCTAATATTTCTTCGCTTTCTGTAACTTCAACATCACCATCGGGTGAAATTTGTGTTAAATAGACTGCTTTTAATTCGTTCACTAAAACAGGATCATATTTAGTTTTTACTTTTACATAATTACGGGTAAAACCATGCATAAAGCCATCTTTAATATCACCCTCAAACAATACTTCTTCTGTTTTATTTAAGTTACTGTCGTAAAAGGCTCTTCTCTTTTTATCCGATAATATGTGTAGCATTTTACTTCTGTCGGCTCTTGTGGAGCCCGGTACTGCACCTGGCATTTCGCTGGCCAGTGTATTTTCTCTTTCAGAATAGGTAAATACGTGCAGGTAAGAAACGTTCAGTTCGTTTAAGAAATTATAGGTATCAATAAAATCTTCCCTTGTTTCGCCCGGAAAACCTACAATTATATCAACGCCAATGCAACAATCGGGCATTAGCTGTTTAATTTTATTTACCCTATTGGTGTATAATTCGCGTTTATACCGCCGCCGCATCAAACCCAATATTTTATCAGAGCCTGATTGTAGGGGGATATGAAAATGTGGTACAAAACGTTTTGATTGAGCAACAAATTCAATAATCTCGTCTGTAAGCAAATTTGGCTCGATAGACGAGATGCGGAACCTGCTGATACCTTCTACCTTATCCAATTCTTTCACCAAATCAAAGAATTTATCCTCGCGTTTACCTTCGCGAATGCCGAAATCACCGAGGTTAACGCCGGTTAATACGATCTCTTTAACACCAGAGGCAGCTATTTCTTTGGCACGTTCAATCACATTCTCAATGGTATCGCTGCGGCTGTTGCCGCGGGCTAAGGGAATGGTACAAAAAGTGCATGAATAATCACAACCATCCTGAACCTTTAAAAAAGTGCGGGTACGATCACCAAATGACCACGCAGAAACAAATTGATTTGCCTCTGAAACAGGCTGATTATAAACTACAGCTTTTGGGTTTTTAGTAAGGTCAGTGATATAGTCAACTATCTGAAATTTCTCAGCAGCTCCTAAAACCATATCCACTCCGGGTATTTCGGCAATTTCTTTTGGTTTTAGCTGTGCATAGCAGCCAACAATGGTAACATAAGCATTAGGCGAAATTTTTAATGCTTCGTTAACAACTTTCCGACACTTTTTATCGGCATTTTCAGTAACTGAACAAGTGTTAATTACAAATACATCAGGGGTGTTGGTGAAATCAACCGTATCATAACCGGCATTATTAAACAGGCGACCAATAGACGAGGTCTCCGAATAATTCAGTTTACAGCCCAGTGTATAAAATGCTACTTTCTTGTTCATTTTTTGAAGCGGCAAAGATACAGAATTTAGCCGGAAAGTCCGAAAGATCAGGAAGTCAAATAAAATGATGATGACTTTTTACTTTCATTTAATAATTACTCGCTCCACCGGTAACTTTCGTTTTCCAGCCCAATCAAATCAATTATCCGGTTTACAACGGTCATAGCAAGCTCTTCTATAGTTTGGGGCTTGCTGTAAAACGATGGAATAGCAGGGCAAATAATACCGCCGGCCTCTGTTACCGTTTGCATGTTACGGATGTGAATTAAATTGAAGGGCATGTCCCGGGCAACCAGTATTAATTTGCGTCGTTCCTTTAAAATAACGTCGGCAGCGCGGGTAATCAGATCATCGGATATACCGTTTGCGATACGCCCTAAAGCCCCCATTGAGCAAGGAACAATGACCATGGTATCAAATTTTGCCGACCCTGAAGCAAAGGGCGCCATGAAATCTTTTTTGCTGTATGTTTTATAAGGATGGTTGTTATAATGCTCATTATTCAACTCAAACTTCCAAACTTCTTTGGCATTGTCAGACATTACAACGGCAACTTCGGCTATCTGATCATTTAGCTGTTGCAGCTTTTGTAATAATAACTGGGCGTATATTGAACCACTGGCACCGGTAATGGCTACTACAATCTTTTTCTTCATATATCTCAATAATTAGCCTGCCTGTAAAATTTACGGCATAAAAAAAGGGTCGAATAACAAGTACTCGACCCTACATCTACCTATGAAAAACATGCCCTTTAGGAGGGCGGTACAAATGTACAAACAGTTTTTTAATTTTTAAACAATTTATTAAAATAAATTTAACCTGCGTTGCTAAAGTTCTTTTCTATAAGTGTTTGAATAATACCGTCAACCAATCCCGCCGTTGGTACATAAATATTTTTGATGTTAGCACACTTCATTACAGTCATATACACCTCGCAGGCGGGTATAATTACGTCAGCACGGTCCTGATTTAAGCCGAGTACATTGATCCTGTCCTTCAGTGAAAAAGAACTTAAGTAAACATAAAGGGATTTAAGTTTGGCGAAAGATAGCGGTGCTTTATCTTTTTCTTCAGACAATTTGTACAATTTGTTAATATTGCCGCCGGTACCAATACCTGATATTAATTTAAACTGACGGGTGTTTTCGCGGATAAAATCTTTCATCTCGGTCCAGGTTTCTTCCGAGTCCTGGTTATCAAGCATCCGTATGGTACCAATATTAAATGATTTTGATGCCCACAACTCACCGGCCGAAAATAAAGACAACTCAGTACTACCGCCGCCCACATCTATATAAAGGTAGTTTTTGCTTTTATCAATATTTTGCTCAATATGGCTGGCATAAATAATTCCTGCCTCTTTTTGGCCCTCAATAATTTCAATATCAAGGTTGGTTGAGTCCTTTATCAGTTTTACTACCCCGCTGCCATTTTTTGCTTCGCGCATAGCTGATGTAGCAAAAGCCATATAATCTACAACTTTATAAACATCCATCAGGTTACTAAAGGCCTGCATGGTTTTTAAAAGCTCAGCTGTTTTTCGGTCAGAAAGGTGATGATCCAGAAACGCATCGTCACCTAATCTTAACGGTACCCTTATAAGGGTGTTTTTTTTAAACGAAACTGATCCTTTATTTTCAATTATGTCGGCTATAAGTAATCTTACTGCATTTGAACCTATATCAATGGCGGCGTATCTCAATTTATTTTGTTTTTATATTTCAGATAATTATAAATGTCAACCTGTGCCCTGTGAGGCACGGCTGAATTAGTTTTGTGGTATTTATTGGTATTGTGACTGTTGATTTCGCGCGATTTGGTGTTATCCTCTAATTGCAGATCAATTATCTCGCGGATTTCTTTCTTTAGTTGTTCGTCATAAATAGGAAAACCAACTTCTACACGGGTATCAATATTTCGCGTCATAAAATCGGCAGAGGTTAAATAAATCAACTCATCGCCCCCATTGCAATAAATATGCACGCGCGAATGCTCCAGGTATTTGTCAATGATGCTTAAAACCTCAATGTTTTCGCTATAACCCTTCATGCCGGCTATCAAACAGCACATCCCCCTGATAATCATTTTAATTTTAACACCTGCATTGCTGGCCTGGTATAGCTTGGCTATCATTTGCTCATCAGCAAGGCTGTTCATTTTTAAAATCATATAGGCCTTTTTACCGGCCTTGGCATTTTTGATTTCGTTATCAATCAACCTATACATTGCCGGGCGGGAATCAATTGGCGATACGATAAGGCTTTTGAGGCCTTTAGGTAATATGTTTTTATTTAACGCCCTGAAAATATTCACCAAATCAGTAGTAATTCTTTTATCGGCAGTAAGAAGGGTATGATCCGCATACAGCTGTGCAGTTTTCTCATTAAAGTTACCGGTTGATAAACAGGCGTAATACTCTGTTTTGCCTTTATCAAGCCTGGATACTAAACAGATTTTGGAGTGAACCTTATAGTTTTCAATACCATATAAAACATTAACGCCTTCTTCTTCCAGCCTCCGGCTCCACCCTATATTATTTTGCTCATCAAAGCGGGCCCTTAACTCAACCAAACAGGTGACATTTTTTCCGTTTTTAGCGGCATTCATTAATGCATGCATTACCCTTGAATTTTCGGCCAAACGGTAAACAGCTATGCTGATTTCTTTTACTTTTGGGTCGATAGCAGCTTCACGCAAAAAGTGAATTACATAATCGTAAGATTGATATGGCGTGCTGATCAGGTAATCCTTTTTAGCAATCATCCCCATCAAACTTTTTCCAAACGACAAGCCTTCTACAGGCAAAGGAATATTTTTTTCGTATTCTAACTCATGCCTGCCAACATTGGGGAAAGCGATGAAGTTTTTGAAATTATGATAGCGGTTACCTGGTATGAGGCTTTCACCATGCAGACCCATTTTAGTAACCAGATATTTCAACATATCTAAAGGCATTTCTGAATCGTACAGCAATCGCATGGGTTTACCTTTTTTACGCTTTTGAAGACTTTTAGATAAAGCATCAATGAATTTTTCACTTACTTCTTTATCCAGATCAAGCTCGGCATCGCGGGTTAGCTGAATAGAATAGGCTTCAACGGTATCGTGCTCAAAAATGAAAAATATGTCTTCTAAACTGTAGCGGATAATGTCATCCAGCAGGATAATAAATTTAAGGTTATTGGTTTCAGGTAAAACTACAAACCTTGAAAGCGTATCGGGGAACTCGATCAATGCCAGGCGTGATTTTTTGCCTTGGGTGAGTTTTACAAAAAAATATATTGCACGATCACGCAGTTCAGGCAGCGGTAAACTGTCGTCGAGCATTATAGGTACCAGTGTGGCCAGTAGTTTTTCTCTGAAATAATGCTTAACAAACTCTCCCCTGCTTACATTTAGCTGTGTATCGTTAAGAATAAAGATCTTTTCTTCGGCCAGCTGTTTTACAATAATGTTTTCGTACAGGTTGTTGAATTTACGCTCCTGTCTTACAACAATATTTTTAATCTGGTTCAGAATCTTTTTGGGATTATAGCCCAAAATCTCTTTTGCCTTTAAATTCAGGTTTGAAAGGCGACTCAGCGTAGCTACCCTCACCCTGTAAAACTCATCCAGGTTAGATGAAAATATGGCTAAAAATTTAATCCTGTCAATTAATGGTACAGTTGGATCTGCAGCCTCCTGCAAAACCCTGTCATTGAAATACAACCAGCTTATTTCGCGGTTTATGATAGGTACGTGTTTATTCTCCATACAAAGGGCAGGCTTTTCAGCCATGTTTACAAATCTGCTTATTTAATTGTTAATTTAATATTAACTCATTGGTATGTAAATGTGTTTTTATTGTTAGGTTAATGTACCGAACAGGAGCCGAAACCTGCATATTGCGTTAATTTTGAGAGGAATAACAATGGTCGGCTTGATATGAGCTATTATTTATTCCATTTGCTAATTTATAAATTCCTTAAATTAGGATTACCACAAATACTATGATTAATTTTGTGGCTCTTAAAAATAACATTATGCCAACATTTGATATTGTAAGTAAGATTGACGGCCAAACGCTTGATAATGCCATTAACACAGCGAAGAAAGAAATATTGAACAGGTACGATTTTAACGGCACCAAAGGCACTATAGATCTGGATAAGAAAACCAATACTTTAACTATAGTTATTGAAGATGAAATGCGACTGAAGGCCATACAGGATGCCATAATAGGCCGGATGGTTAAGCAAAACCTTGATCCCAATGCGCTTGATTTTGGAAAAGAAGAGTATGCATCGGGTAATATGATCCGTAAGGAGATAAAAATTAAAGAAGGAATTGATAAAGAAGCCGCAAAGAAAATTGTTAAAAAAATTAAAGACAGCGGCTTAAAAGTTCAGGCTTCTATAATGGACGACCAGGTACGTGTTCAGGCTAAGAAGATAGATGATTTGCAAGCGGTAATCAGCCTTTGCCGGAGCGATAATTTCGGTCAACCCCTGCAATATATTAATATGAGAGATTAAGTTGGATTGTGGGAGTAAGAATGCGGAATGTTTTTGAATGCGGAAGTCGAAATGTCAAATGCGGAATGTTTTTGAATTCGGAAGGCGGAATGCTTTTCTAACTCCTCAATTCCGCAATCGACATTTCGACTTCCGCAATAAAAGATGAATCTTCAATTCCGCAATCAACACTCCGGCTTCCGCAATAAAAAAGCCGCTCCTTGCGGAACGGCCTTTTTAAACTAAACCAACTTATTATGAAAACACTCTTTTTTGTTATTTTGGGTTCGGGTGTGTCCGCAATCAAAAACACTTGATAAACCTCACCTTGCGGACTTTCCGAGTTCCCGTATTTTTAATTAAAATTACTTTACAGTAATTTCTCTTGTCTGAATTTTAGCTTCTTCTTTTTTAGCAACATTCAATTTTAAGATACCGTCAGCATATTCTGCTTCAATTTTGGCAGCATCTGCAATTTCTGGTAAAGTGAATGACCTGGTGAATGAATTGTAGTTGTATTCGCGTTTGCTGAATTTTTTGCCTTCTTCAACGTTTTCAACTTTCTTATCAGCAGATACAGTCAATACATTTTTGTCGAGATTGATCTTGAAATCTTCTTTCTTTAAGCCCGGTACAGCTAATTCGATATGGAACTGGTTTTCAGTTTCTGAAATGTTAACTGCCGGAACGCGGTTTGCTAATTTGTCGCCTAAATACGAGTCGTTTAATATGGAATCAAAAACATCGCTAAAGAAAGGGTTAACAGCGTGATTCTTTTGTCCGTTTGCAAATTTTACTAAAGTCATTTTTATATCCTCCTAAGATTCTTTTATTTATCTTCGCAGAGGATTGATCAACTGTTATACCAACGGTTAAAATCCGTATTTTAACAGACATTTTGTCTGTTTATTTTATTTATTACAGACAAAATGTCTTAATATGGCTGAAAAACTAGCAGAATATAAATACAAAACCCCTATAATTGTCCGCTTTTCGGATATTGATGCCGTTGGGCACGTTAACAATGCGGTATATTTAACCTACTTTGAAGAAGCACGTTTAAGCTATTGGCGTGAAATTATTCAGTGGAACAGGACAGAAAATGGCGTTATCGTAGGCCGCTCGGAGGTTAATTATCTAAAACCCATTATGCTTCATGACGAAATTGCCTGCTATGTGCGCACTACCCGTATAGGCAACAGCAGTTTTGATATCATGCATGTATTGGTCAAAATAACCGAACACGGCGAAGAGATTTGCACCACAGGCAAAACCGTATGCATCAGCTATGATTATAACCTGTGCAAATCAGTCTCCATCCCATCTAAAGAAAGGCATCGGATGATTGAATATGATGAACCGGGGTTGATTCTAAATACTAACTAATCGGTTTTATTTAAAATATTTTTCCCGGATTTAGTATCCCATTTTTATCAAAGGCGTTTTTTATTCCGCGCCAAAGCTCAAAGTGCACTTCTGAATATTTTAGAGGCATAAATTGTTTTTGTACCAGGCCAATGCCATGTTCGCCAGACAAGGTACCACCCAGCGACACCGTTAATTCGAATATTTCGCGAATACCATCTTTTAAACGGTTATTCCAATCATCATCGCTCATTTGGCCTTTTATGATATTTACATGCAGATTACCGTCGCCTGCATGGCCGTAACATACAGACTCGAAACCGTATTTGCTGCCGGTTTCCTTTATTCCCTTTATTAATTGCGGAAGACTTGCCCGGGGAACTACCGTGTCTTCCTCTTTATAAACTGAATTTGATTTTACAGATACCGCCATTGTTCTGCGTAAACGCCACAGCTCTTCTTTTTGGGCCGATGTATCGGCAAATAGTACTTCTTTACAATCGAATGTTTCTAAAACACCATTAATCTTTTCACAATCATCAAAAATTACATCCTGATTGGTGCCGTCTACCTCAATCAGCAAAAACGCTTCAATACCTTCTTTCAATTCAAAAGCTAAACCATCATGCTGAACCACCCACTCTACTCCCCGTCTCTCCATAAACTCCAATGCCGATGGAATGATGCCAGCCCTGAATATAGCCGAAACAGCCTTGCAGGCGGCCTCATTTGTACTAAACGACGCCAGTAAAAGAGCATCTAATGTAGGTCGTGGAATAAGTTTTACCACAATTTTAGTAACAATACCCAAGGTACCTTCCGAGCCAATCATTAATTGTGTTAAATTATAGCCTGATGCATATTTCAGCGTATTTGCGCCCGTCCATATAATATCGCCGGATGGCAAAACCACCTCCAGATTAAGAATATATTCCCGAATGGTGCCATATTTAACCACTCTCGGGCCGCCCGATCCATGAGAAACGTTTCCACCTATAAAACAGCTGCCTTTACTCGCCGGATCAACCGGGTATAACAGGCCTTTTTCAGCAACGGCATCAATAAATACTTCAGTAATTACGCCTGGCTCAACTGTTGCCTGCAGGTTTTGCTCGTCAATAGCTAATATGTGGTTAAAGCGCTCCATTGCTATCATCAAACCACCCATAACCGGTAATGAGCCGCCACTTAACCCTGTGCCAGCCCCTCTGGGTGTTACCGGTATCAAATTGTCATTGCACAGTTTCATTAGTGCGGCAACTTCCTGTACAGTTTTGGGTTTGGCAACAACTTCGGGGTAATAATGCAGATCTTCGGTTTCATCATGGCTATATTTTTCCAAATCATCACGCCGGGTTATAACCGCTTCATCGCCAACTATTAACTTTATGGATTCCAGAATCTGGCCGTTTATTTTATTATAGGACATCATAAATGCTGATTAAAAAAACTATATCGAAATAACGATACTTGAATATTCTACCTTACCATTAAGCGGTGGATTTAATTTCTTTATCGAGATGGTCACTTTGCTGACAAAGCTATATTGCTCCTTAATATCATCGGCTATGGATTGGGCCACCGTTTCAATTAATTTGCGGGTATGAGCCATTTGGTTTGCAACTATACCGTAAACTCTTTCATAATCTACCGTGTTGGCAATTTTATCGTCTTTTAAATCACTTAATGGTGTAAAACTAACCTCGGCATCAACCATAAATTTGGTTCCCAGCTTTTGTTCTTCGGGATAAAAACCATGATAGGCAAAAAACTCGGCACCATGTATCGAAATAGTAATCATGATTCAAAAGTAGTTTTTTTTGGCATTGCGGTGCAATAGACAATACAATAACATTAAGTAAAACATATTTACAACCTGCAATGAAAACATAACTAATAAATAATAAATTGCTTTAAAATTAGCTATGAAGTTTATTCATACCTTCTGGACCGGACCGTCACAAACCGATAAGCACGATTTAATAAGCTTGAAAGCAGGCTGGCTTTCGTGCGAATACCATTGGATGAGTTGGGCCTTAAGCTGCTTGCAGGCGAAAGAGATACTCGGATCAATAACGCTTGTAACTGATTTAAAAGGTAAAGAAATACTAATAGATAAACTAAAGTTACCCTACGACCAGGTAAGTACCGCATTAGAATTCAGGTTAGACGATTATCCTGCGCAGCTATGGGCGCTGGCTAAAATTTACACGTACAGCATTCAGAAAGAACCATTTTTGCATTTAGATGGAGACGTTTTTTTCTGGAAAAAGCCCCGTGCCGAATTATTATCATCTCCGCTGATTGCGCAAAATCTGGATGTAAATCTTGAATTTTACCGTGTTATCCTGAATGAAATAAATGAACATTTTGACTGTGTACCATCATTGTTTTTAAAAGACAAATATGAGCACGCTGATCTATATGCCAGCAACGCAGGTTTATTAGGCGGTAGCGCACTTAGCTTTTTTAAAGATTATGCTGCAGCTGCGTTCGGGTTTATAAATGAGAACAAACATTGCCTCAGCAGTGTAAATACAGCTAATTTAAATTTGATTTTTGAACAGTATTTGTTTTGTGCGCTGGCTGCTCAAAAAGCTATGCCCGTAGCCTATTATAAAGAGCCGGTTAGTAATCCGGTTTTTAAGGACTACATTAAATTTGAGGATTTCCCTGAAGTAGATATGGTACACCCCGTTGGCGGATTTAAGAAATATCCGCACGTATGCGAGCACGTGGCCAAAAAATTGAGAAATGATTATCCCGAATACTATTACCGGGTAATTGAAATGGTACGTAATAACGGGACAAATATGCGTTCAGTTGTATATATTTCTCCCTTTTTGAAATTAAATGAGCTACAGGAATTTAAAACCGAAAATCTGTATTTTAAAAAAAAGAAAGATTTTTTTGAACGGACAAAAGCCGCGACTGAACATGTAAACCTAAAAAATAATATTGGCGGCGAAATAAACCCTGATATTGAATTTTCGAAGGCTGATTTTGTGGAACTGATATCGGCATTTAATGCAGATGACAATGAACGTTTACAGGATATTTATCACATCGAATCAGAAATAGAGCTTTTTTACAATATTTTGTTTAATAGTTCAGAAAGTGTAATGAAACTTTATTCGGCTGATAAGGATGCTTACCGCCGCATTCAACAAGTTTTTTCCTTACACGAACCGGAGTTAATGCAGGTTAAAATAAAGGTGCCGGAACATTTTGTATCACTTAATCTTTTTTGGGACTGGAAGTGTGATCATAAGGAAGAAATCTCTGCAGTGATTAACCGGAATTTCAACACCGGGAAATCAGCCTGGCAGGTGATATTGCTTCCGGCTATTTTATCAAAAGATATAAAAGCGTATTATCTTGACGAATTAGATCAGCTGATTTTTGATTTGGTAAAGGTGCCTGTGAGCATTGGAAATATTTTGACTGAACTACAGACTTTTTTTTCTTTAGAAGAAATAAACGACGACTATAATTCATATAAAATTTTAATAATCAAATCATTAAAGTTGATGCTGCATAATGGGTTGATTGTTATTATTAAATAATAATTAATTTTTATTTCTATTTAACGAAACAAATCTCTATTTTTAGTAAACCAATTATACCTAAATTTTAAAGAGTTATGAAAAACCAAAATCCGGTTGGCAAATTGAGCCTAAAAAGAGAGTTGTCTAAAAATGAGTTAAAGCAAATTACCGGCGGTTCAACGCAGCAAACTTATTGCAGCGGGCCTGATGCGCAGTATCCTTATGCAACAGCTTTCCCTGTCGGTCAGCAGCCTATTGGTTGTGCGCCCGGGTATTGCCTTGGGGCTAATCACGGCAGTTTTCTTTACTGCGCTTAACAACAGGGCAAACCGAAACAAAAAAGGTGCATCCTTATGGGTGCACCTTTTGTTTATATTATCATCCTGAAACTTATTCCGATTTTGTTTTTCTTTGCATTTGTAACAATAATGTCCAATCGTTTTATATTAAATATTCACAATGGGCTTTGAAAACAAATCCGTTATATTTGCCAACCAATTGCACTTTATATGCCTAAAAAAGACCTTTTTGAATCTCCGGACTATTACCTGTTGGACGAACTACTTACCAGTGAACATAAATTAATACGCTCAACTGTTAGAGATTGGGTAAAAAAGGAAGTAAGCCCAATTATTGAAGATTATGCCCAGAGAGCAGAATTTCCGCGGCAATTAATACGAGGTTTGGGTGAGATAGGTGCCTTTGGCCCTACTATTCCAATTGAGTACGGAGGTGCCGGTTTGGATTATATGTCGTACGGTATTATTATGCAGGAGATTGAACGCGGTGATTCCGGAATAAGATCAACTGCTTCTGTACAGGGTTCGCTGGTTATGTACCCGATATACGCTTATGGATCAGAAGAGCAACGAATGAAATATTTGCCAAAATTGGCTACAGGGGAACTGATGGGATGTTTTGGCCTTACCGAACCCGACCATGGATCTGACCCGGGCGGCATGATAACTAATTTTAAGGATGCAGGTGATCACTATGTGCTCAATGGCGCTAAAATGTGGATTTCAAACGCTCCATTTGCCGATATTGCCGTTGTTTGGGCCAAAAATGAAAATGGTAAAATACATGGTTTAATTGTTGAACGGGGCATGCAGGGTTTTACCACTCCCGAAACGCACAATAAATGGTCGTTAAGGGCCTCATCAACCGGTGAATTGGTATTTGATAATGTTAAAGTTCCTAAAGAAAACCTGTTACCAAATGTTTCCGGATTAAAAGGCCCGCTGGGTTGTCTTAATCAAGCTCGTTATGGCATAGCCTGGGGCGCTTTAGGTGCTGCTATGGATTGTTATGAAACCGCTTTAAGGTATGCTAAAGAACGTAAACAGTTTGGTAAGCCTATTGCCGCATTTCAATTGCAGCAAAAAAAACTGGCCGAAATGATTACCGAAATTACCAAAGGACAACTTTTGGTTTGGCGCCTCGGAAACCTTAAAAACGAAAACAGGGCCACTCCTGCCCAGATATCCATGAGCAAGCGCAACAGTGTTGAAACAGCTATAACTATAGCCAGGGAGGCCCGCCAGATACTTGGAGGCATGGGAATAACAGGTGAGTACCCGATTATGAGGCACATGATGAACCTTGAATCGGTAATAACCTATGAGGGTACCCATGATATTCATTTGTTGATAACAGGGATGGATATTACCGGCGAAGAAGCCTTCAAATAACAAGTAATTTGCTTAAATTAACCACGATAGAAATATTGCTTAGCGCTAAAGCATCGTACATTTCCTATTGAATTAGTTATGGTAAAAACTAATCCACTTCTTTATCACCTTAAAAACGCCGTCGACGGGTTAATACAATCCTTTTTCATTGTTTTTTTATTGCTCTTTGTTTCTTGCAGTCGTGATAAAATAACTAAAGAAGGTTATTCAGAAGCCTTTAAGCCAGTATTTGCTAAAGTAACCATATTTTTTGGAACTGACGAGGTTGATGAGGGTTTACGTTATCTTGATTCTGCGGTAAGTAATATCAGTGATCCCAATATTGACGATAAATTCAGAACATATGGATTTCACTATGCTTATTGGCATAAGTTTAAAGGCGATAATAAAAAAGCACTGCTTTATGCCGATAGCATGTTAATGTTTGCTAATGAAGGCATCCATCAAAAGAAATATGTTTCGAACGTTGTAGAAGCCAATATGGCGCTTGGTGATGCTTATTTTGATCTGCAGCAATATGATAAAGCCTATCAGCATTATTTTGAGGGGTATCAGTTAGGAAAAAATAATTTAGATAACCGGGCCATTTCTGATTATAACTATCGTATGGGTATGATCTCATACAAAATGGGGCATTTTAAACTGGCGGCAAATTATTTTAAAGAAAGTTACCGGTTAAGTGCCCCTACTGAAAATGCCTTTGCTGATTTTTATCGTAAGCAGGAAGTGCTGGACGATATAGCGCTAAGCTTTAAACACAATAATGAACCCGATAGTGCAATTACTTACTTTGATAAGGCTATAGGATTTATAAATCATAATACTTCAGCTTTTAAAGACCAGTTTAAAATGATTGAAGTTGCCCTGGGCGTGGCTTACGGTAACAAGGCCGAAGTACTGATTTTGAAAGGGGATGACCAACAGGCTGTAGCGCTTTTAAAAAAGAGTATTGATATTAATCTGCAAAAAGGGAACGATAATAGTGATGCCGAGCTGACTGAAATAAAATTAGCACAGATATACTATAATCATAATCAAAATGATTTATTAATTAATTTGCTGAATGATGTTCATTTTCAATTAGATAGCGTTAATAACGAGGATGTGAAGGCTGATTGGAACCGCTTGATGAGTGACTATTGGTTTCGTAAAGGTGATTTTAAAAAATCGACAGATTATCTTCAAACCTATATTGAAATTAAAGACTCCGCAGCTCAAAAATTAAATCTCTTAAAAGAGAGTAATGTAAATGAGCAACTGGATAACTTTGAGAAGCAATACCAGATTGATGGTCTTAAAAACAATAATAAAATAGAGTTAATATATCTGTACGTGGCGGTGGTTTGTGCGATAATGGCCGTGATTATAGTTTTTTTAATTTACCGGAACTGGAAACGGTCCAGAAAAGATGTTGAAATTGTAAATGATTTGAACAAACAAATCAGTCTGCAAAAAATCAACCTCGAGAAAACGCTGGAGAAGCTTGAAAACAATGGCCTGGAAAAAGATCGGATACTGAGAACGGTAACACACGACTTAAGAAACCCAATCGGAGGTATAGCGGCCCTTACACGTTCAATGGCAGAAGATGATTACACTGAGGATCAAAAGGAGCTGATAAATTTGATACACGAGACTTCACAAAATTCGCTTGAGCTTATTAACGAAATATTGGATGTTACTAATGATGAATCGCCGGTATTAACCAAAGAGCTGGTTGATATTAACGCATTGCTGGCTCATAGCATTGAATTATTGAAATTTAAAGCGGCAGAAAAAGACCAGGAAATTAAATTGAACCTTTTGCCTGTATCTGTTAAGATATTGGCAAACAGGGAAAAAATATGGCGTGTTATCAGTAATTTGATAAGTAATGCTATAAAATTCAGCCCTGATGATGCTTCAATATTTGTTGAGGCGACAGAACTGGAAAATGAAATTGAAATTTCGGTAAAGGATAATGGAATTGGGATTCCCGATAAATTGCGGCATAAAGTCTTTAATATGTTTACCGAAGCCAAACGCCCCGGAACTGCCGGCGAAAAGTCATTTGGATTAGGCCTCTCCATCAGTAAGCAAATTATTGAAAATCATAACGGTAAAATATGGTTTGAAAGCTCTGACGAAAAAGGCACGATATTTTATATCAGGCTGCCTAAAAAGTAGCTATTTCAAAAAATCACTGTACCAGTGCCCGGATGATTTTATAATTCGCTGCTGTGTATTAAAATCAATATAAATCAAACCGAAGCGTGGATGGTAGCCTTCGGCCCATTCAAAATTGTCTGTTAGGGTCCATATAAAATAGCCATTCACTTTAAGCCCTTCTGTTTTTGCTCTTAATACCTGTTGGAGGTGCGTTTTTAGGTATTTAACACGTTCGGGGTCATTTACTTTATTATCGTTTGCTACATCTTTAAATGCAGCGCCGTTTTCAGTAATATAAAGGTTCTTTATCTGTTTGTATTGGTTGAACTTTTTTATCATCTGATAAATAGCCGGTGGATAAACCTCCCACTTCATTTCTGTTAGCTGTACAACCCGGTGCTCAGCTTTAACCAGTCTGGCACTTATATAAGGGGTAAAGAATGAATATTTAACAATTTCACGTGTGTAATTTTGAATGCCGATAAAATCGAAATCGAATTGCATATGCTCATCGTCGCCCTCTTTGTAGTAATATTTTTCAATGTCTTTTAGCACAGGAACTTCGTTTACTGGATATCCCAAACCTAAAATAGGCTCAATAAATAAACGGTTTATTAATGCATCGGCACGTTTGGCGGCATTTATATCTCTTAATTTATTAGAGTATGGCTCAATGTACGAACATGAAAAAGTAGTACCTATTTGGGCGTCGGGTAATAATTTGCGTAGCGTCCTCGCTCCTGCTGCCATACTTAAAACCACGTGATGAATTGCAGGCAGGAAGTTTTTGATACCCGTTCTGCCTGGTGCGTGGATTCCCAAAAAGTAGCCTGCGCCGGTAAATACCGCCGGTTCGTTCATTACCATCCAATGTTTAACCCTGTCGCCAAAGTTTTGCGCACATGCAGTTACAAAGGTTGTAAACCATTCTATTATATCGCGGTTTGTCCATCCGCCCTTTAGCTCAAGGGCCTGGGGTAAATCCCAATGGTAAATAGTTACCCATGGTTCAATACCATTTTTTAGGCAATAATTAATTACCCGGTTGTAATAATCAATACCTTGCTGGTTTATTTCGCCGGTACCGTTGGGGAAGATCCTTGTCCAGGAAATTGAAAATCTAAAATTTGGTATATGGAGTTGTTTAATTAAATCAATATCATGTTCGTATTGATTATAAAAATCGCAGGCGGTATCAGCATCATCGCCATTCAGGATTTTGCCTTTTTTCTTGGTGAATGCATCCCAAATAGACTCACCTTTACCATCAACATCACATGATCCCTCTATCTGGAAAGCAGCTACCGAAACGCCCCAGATAAAGTCGTCACCAAAAAGATTTTTATTAAAATTTGTGTCCTGAATATTAGATTCCATTAAACGAGCTCAAGTAAAAGCCCAAATTTTACAATAATAATTCGGTTAAAGGAAAAAAGATTTGATCTTAGTGGATAAATGATGATCTCATGCTTCTCAGGATCATCCATTCGCGGAAGTTTTTTAAAATTTTTGCGAACCTGGTAATGAATTTCATAACAGCTTGTTTTTTAAAGTATTATAAAGATAGGGTACTGTTGTGAGATTATTATACACTCAACGTTATTTTATTGTTAACATGTAGCTGTTTATTGACAAAATTTATTAAATCTTTATTTTTGAGAGATGAAACCATCATGAGCTGCCGCTTGCAAATCAAAATAAATAGCACATGATAGCTTCATTGCAATTAAAAAACAAATTACGTTAATGAAAAACCATTTTACCCGCCTTTTCGATTACGATAAATATACTAACGAGGTAATAACTAAGCTTATATTGGATGGTAACAATGTCGAAAAGCCCACACAACTAATGGCGCATCTTCTTGCCGCCCAGCAAATATGGTATAACCGTTGCAATAATTTACCCGCCAGTACCAGCCCTTTGTGGCCTGATTGGAAGGCCGAGACTTTTGCGCAAACGGTACAGCAAAACTATGAAGCATGGAGCAAATTTATAGCCGGACTTAACGAAGCCGATTTTAAACGTGAAATTCATTATCAAAATTCAAAAGGCGATATGTTTAACGGGAAATTGATTGATATATTAACCCATGTCATCAATCATGGGACACATCACCGGGCGCAAATCGGTCAGCATTTAAAATTGGCTGGATTGGAAAGCCTCCCTGTATTGGATTATATTGGATTTGTAAGAAATTTACCTAATAGCTGATTCACCGGTACAAATCACTTTATTTTTTGATATTTACATCGTATTTGAATTTATTTATGAAAAAGACCAGTATAGCATTATTAGCTGCTTTTATTTTAAGCGGATGCGGAGATAAAAGAGCCGAACAAAAAGCCATTTTAGGCGACGTATTGAAAGTACACGAAAAGGTGATGAGCGATGATGAGCAATTAACAAAAAATAAAATGCAGCTGGATACCATTATTAAAGAAAATAAGTTGCCCCGGTTAGATTCAGCAAAGCTGTTATCAGCAAAATTGGTGGCTGCCGACAGTATAATGGACAAATGGATGCATGATTTTGAGCCCGATCAAACCAAAAAATCAACTGGAGATGCCATTGCTTACATGAGCGCGCAAAAAAAACAAATAATGGCCATTGATTCACAGTTAAGTGCTGCCGTTAAAGAATCGAACCAATACCTTTTAAAAGTTAAATCTAAATGAGAAAACTAATTGGAGCTATACTGATTATCCTGCTTTGGAATGCCTGCAAATTTAACAGCGCCGATAAAAAGACTTTACCTATTTATGGGGAAAGACGCCCGGTTTCGAAGGTAGTGAACGGGCAAACGGTTGTCGATACCCTTTATCAAACTATCCCTCCTTTTAAATACATTAATCAGTATGGCGATAGCATAAGTGATAAAAACCTAGCCGGGAAAATTTATGTGGCAGATTTCTTTTTTACCAGCTGCCCTTCCATATGTCCCATCATGCAGCGTAATATGCTTACGGTGTACAATACATTTAAAGATGCAGGTGATGTTAGCATATTATCATATACGATTGACCCCAAGTACGACAGTGTAAAAGTGTTAAAGAAATATGCTGATAAATTGGGTATAAACGGCAATATGTGGTGGCTTTTGCAAGGCAAAAAAGATGCTACTTATGAGCTGGCCTCAAAAAGTTATTTGGTTTCGGTAAGAGCCGATAATACGGTTCCAGGTGGTTATGTACACCAGGGTTATTTTGTATTGGTTGATAAGCAAAAACGGGTTCGTGGTGCATATGATGGTACCCAGCCACAACAAGTAGCTCAACTGATAGAAGATATAAAGACGTTAAAAGCAGATACAGCCACAAATAATTAATGAAATTAAATTTCTCAATCCTTTTTGCATTTGCATTCTTGCTGGTATTGAGTATCACAATAGTTTCCTGCCAGAATGAGCAAAGCGTTGAATTTAACCGTTACTATTCTTTAGGAAGTGTAGTTTACCAAACGCATTGCCAAAATTGTCATGGTAAAAATGGCGAAGGCTTGCAGGGGTTAATTCCGCCTTTAACAGATAGTGTTTATCTAAAAAACAACGAAAACCAACTGGCCTGTTCCATAAAATATGGGCTAAAAGGCCAGCTCTCTATTGCGGGCCGTTCGTTTGAAGGTGAAATGCCGGCTAATGACCTTGCCCCTGTTGATCTGGCCCAGGTGCTCACCTATGTAACCAACTCTTTCGGTAATAAGGCAGGCATTGTTGATTTAACGCAGGTACAGGCTGATTTAACAAGATGTAAATAGTTAATAGCTTGGTCTTTGCTGTAGGCTGTGGGCCATACTTCGTGTGCTTCACCTCATTATCAGTCAAAAAAACTATCTTTGTTGTGCAAAACGTTCTATCGCTTCCGTTCACGTACGGGAGAGGAAAGTCCGGGCAACACAGAGCATCCTGCTTCCTAACGGGAAGGCGCCGGCAGCCGGCGACAGCAAGTGCCACAGAAAATATACCGCCCTGGTTTACCGGGGTAAGGGTGAAAACGTGAGGTAAGAGCTCACGGCTTTTCCGGGCGACCGGGATTGCGGTAAACCTCAGGAGTTGAAAAACCAAATAGGTCCTGGAAGCGGAGCGGCTCGTTCCCGCATATCGATTTCATCGGTATCGTCAGGATGGGTAGGTTGCTTGAGCCCGTTAGCAATGGCGGGGCCAGATTAATGATAGAAGTCAGCGCAATAACATGCGATGAAACAGAACCCGGCTTACAGGTTTGCTGCTGATATACCCCTTCCCGTTAAAAGGAAGGGGTTAATTATTTATAACGAATTATTTTTTAACCGAGAACTTGTAGATAGTTACCGTTTTGTAGGTCTCTCCCGGTTTTAACTCCGTAGAGGGAAACTTTGGATGATTTGGTGAATCTGGAAAATGTTGCGTTTCCAGGCAGAAGCCGGTGCGCTGATCATCAGTTTTGCCGTTAAGAAAAGTGTTGGTGCCGCTCATAAAGTTGCCGCTGTAAAATTGTATTCCCGGTTCATCAGTAAATACTTCCAATACAATTCCGCTTTCATCGCCGGTGGCTGTAGCAATTGGAGTGCTTATATCATGTTTGTCCAGCACAAAATTATGGTCATAACCACTGCCGTTTTTTAATTGGGTATCGGTATTATTTATCCTGCTGCCAATAGTTGCGGGTTGGGTAAAATCAAACGGAGTGCCTGCTACAGGTGCAATTTCTCCGGTTGGTATGGAGGTAGAATCGATTGGCGTATAATTGGCCGCCCTTAATTGAAGCGTATGATCCAGAATAGTGCCGCTGCCAACACCATTCAGGTTAAAATAAGAATGATTGGTTAAATTTATGATGGTGTTTTTGTCAGTTGTGGCCTCGTAACTTATTTTTATTGAATTATCGTCAGTGAGCTCATAAGTTACCTTAACATTTAAATTACCCGGGTAACCTTCCTCTCCGTCTTTCGATAAATAAGTCATCGTGATGGATTGATCATTTGCCTGGCTCGCATCCCATACCACATCGTTAAAACCTTTACTGCCCCCATGCAATGTATTAGGCTTGTTATTAATAAACAGGTCATATCGCCTTCCATCAAGTATAAAATGGCCTTTTGCTATGCGATTACCATATCTTCCAATAGTTGCGCCGTAGTAAGAAGACATTGCCTTTTTATATCCGTCAATGTCATCAAACCCTAAAACAACGTCAGTTAGTTTGCCATTTTTGTCGGGCACTAATAAGGCCAATAAGTGGCCCCCATAGTTGGTTATTGCAGCTTCCGCGCCGTTTTTGTTTTTTAAAAGATATAAATGCGTTTTTTTGCCATCAATTGTTTTTTCAAATCCTGTTTTTGATGGTAAGAGTGGTTTGGTAGTATCCGTCATAATTGAATTAGCAACTGTTTTTTTTGCAGAATGATTACAAGCCGCCAAAGATATTATACAAACAGCTAAAATTATTTTTGAAGTGTTTTTTAATGTCGATTTTGTGGGATGCTGCATTGTTAAAAAATTATTTATCATTTAATTGTTTTATTAAATCAGTTTCTTCTTTTTTATAAGGAGTACCATTCTTACGGAATACATCGTGAAACCAAAGTTTTGGTTCGCTTCCATCAGGTATGGGGGTATCCCAGGCATAAATGGTATTGGTTTTTCCGCTTACAAGGCCCCAGTTTATTGCTCCAACATTTTCACTCTTTAACATGGGCATGGTATTTTCAAAGGTACTGTTACGCAGGCGTGCCATATACTCGGTGCAAATAACCGGACGGCCGTTAACCTTAAGCAATTGAATTATCCGCTGGTGGGCATCCGGGCTTTCATAGCAGTGATAAGTAATTACATCAGAGTTTGCAATTTGTATTTTATTTAAATCTTCAAAACTCCAATTCCACAAACCCGCGCTAACTGGCTGATCCGGGCCTATAGCATGCGCCCACCTGAACACATTTGTAAGGAGCTCAGTCGATTTATTGGCACTATTTCCAGGCTCATTGTAGAGATCCCAAAGCAAAATCCTCTTGTCGTGCTTAAAGGTGGTGATGATATCGTCTACATAAGTCTTCAATGCAGAAAAATCTGTCATAATAGCCAATGAACCTCCCGGGTCCTGCATCCATCCTGAATTATGGATGCCCGGTTTTGGCACCGGCTGTTTGCCGGGTTTAGGATCAGTGTTCCAGCAGGCATCAAAAAATACAAATATGGTTTGGATGTGATGCTTATCGGCAATAGAAAGATACTCATTCACCCTTTTTTTGAAGCCTTCCGGATCTTCTTTATATGCAACACTATGTAAAAACACCCTAACGGTATTAAAGCCAATTCCTTCGGCCCAGCCCAGTTCACGATCAATTGTCGTGGGGTCAAAAGTATCGGCTTGCCACATTTCCAATTGGTTTATGGCCGTGCTGGGAATAAAGTTGGCACCGTTTATCCACTTATGCTGCGCATACCAGGCGTTAGCCCTTTCGGTCGACCATCTACCAGATTGTGAAGGCTGTGCCTGTACATAGTACAAGGCAAATACCATTAAAACAGAGAAAAAGACGATTTTTATCCTCATAGACGATAGTTTGGTTTATAAACTGGTTTTATTTGGTATTCAAAAATGGTAAAAATAATTGTAATAAAAATTTGCTGTTATAACGATGGGTTTTAAATCCATAGTTGTAATAGCAAATTAAAAGCCCAATCCGTCCAGTTGTACCACCGCATTTTCACAGATATAAGTAGGTGCTATACCGGTAGCATTTATCCTTGTATCTGCATCTCCGGGTAAGGTATTGCCTGATAATACCAATACCGTATCCAACCCAAATTTATTACCACCCAAAATATCTGTTTGCAAGGTATCGCCTACCATTACAATTTCTTTTTTGCTTACCGGCCGGTATTCCCTTATTAAATCGTAAGCGAACATAAACATTTGCGAATCGGGTTTTCCAAAGCGAATAAACTTCTTGTTAATAATGTTCTCGATCATTGAAGCTATACCGCCAATGGCAATGGCCACATCATTAACCGATAAGGGATAAGCATGATCGGTATTGGCAACAATAACCGGTATAGTTCTTTTACGCAGCAGGTTTACTGTTTTATTCAAATCATTGCACCAGTCAAATCCCTCAT
>Ga0206833_1022_pt1 | contig 40386 bp, 30 predicted proteins | sample Alteio_BWOrgCont_32_FD_152891 | JGI IMG/M metagenome (GOLD analysis project Ga0206833, IMG submission 152891) | Enriched cells from forest soil in Barre Woods Harvard Forest LTER site, Petersham, Massachusetts, United States -... | ecosystem: Environmental > Terrestrial > Soil > Temperate forest >... | reverse complement strand
GCTTCCAGCTTTGATCAACTGAAGGGGTTATGGGGAAAGCGCCAGGTGGACTAACGAGGTCAGGCACAAAGGAATAAAAATACTCGTTCATCCCATTTTGCCCCGAGCCGCCGATAAACTCTTGTACATGGGTATAACCAACTACTGAACCTTGCGACGTACCTAATGGAATATTGGAGACGGCAGTGCATTCCAGACCCTGATAAGTCCAAACGAATATACCACTATATTGGGCCTGGGGCGCTTCAATGTCCTTATTTAGAAGATAAGTATAAGTCGGGTCTCCATTTAAATTGCCACTTGATTTCGTGGAACCAGGTTCTGTATACTGGTACGTTTTTGTATTAAACGGGTTCGGGTTGATGCCGTCGTAGTCTGCAATCTGTTTAATGCGAAGTCCTCCCACAATTTGAGTAACATAACTTGAACCTCCAGAGGTCCCCAGAAGGGCGGGATTGGGTGTAGTCCACTGTACCAATAAGGAATATTTAATGCCCGTTGGGAAACTGGGACTATAAGCTACATTATTTTTTTCAAAAAGATTAAGCTTGTAGTTACCGGGATTTAAATAGAGAACCGTGTCATTTTTAAGTGCCGCAATAATCATAGTACCGGTAGAAGTAACCTGAAACAGATCAATACCTAAAACTACACTTGGCGGGTTATTTAATCCCGATGCTGTGACGGTAACCGGAACCGGGCCACCGGCGGAAACAATCTTTATTGAATCATTAGGATTACCATTATTGATGTCATAATTATATAAGTAATTCCCAGGGTCGTTGCAAATTGCCGCCAGATGTTGTACCGGCGGATAGGCGTTTGAAAGCCCGCCAAAATCCTCGCCGCTGGAAGCTTCTGTATTTGCCTCATATGTGAAATTGGTATACCCGCCTGTTGGGTATTTAATTTGTGTTAGCATGCCGCCAAGCATAGCCTGCTCATTAGGAGTCCTGTTGGCACCAGGATATAATGTTCCGTTGTACGTTACCGTTGGCACCAGGTTGGTATTGCCCATTCCGTTATAATAACCCCAATAATCCTGTTCAAGATCCCAATAAGTATTTGTACTTGTCCTTGACCACTGATCAACATTATAGGTGAAGGAATATTTCTTCCTGGGGTTACAGTTCGGGCAATTTGCTGGAACTGTCTCTATTAATGAATCGAGCCTTAAACGCGTGCTGCTGGTATTATAGTAATAAAAATTGAATACTTTATTGAGTGAGCCGCTTACATTGGTAATATTGATCGCATCAACAGCCGTACCCGCACTTCCAGGATTGTCTAACCTCGAGGTATTAGAAGTGACATTTAAATTCCCATTCTCAAAGGATATATTGGTCAATTTTACTGTGTAAATTGTATTTGCTGAGGACAAATTTTCTGAATCTGTAGCAGGCCCTGGATTACCCAAATATGAACCACAGTTGTTACATTGTAGAAATATAAAGTTGGACGCACTTATAGTTTGCTGATTAAGAATTTCTTCAGATTTATAGGTAAAATTGATCTGGTGACCATCGGGACTGATCATTCTTTTTATAAACCAGGAAGTGGCAATCTTCTGTTTATTAACGACTCCGCCGCCGGTTGACGAGGTGGTGTTGGTATTCGTGAATTCTACCGCATCATTACCGTCATTGTCAGAGCCAAAAATATAGGTTACCCCATCAGGCGTTATAGCCGTAAAAGATTGGATATAAGCCTCCGTAGTATTTTTTAATGCAATCTTGAAAGTAAATTTGATCTTTTGCCTGGGCAGTACATATACATTCCCATAACTATCCATCACAAACTTTCCGGAATAATTGCCGAAATTAAAGTTGTAAACATCTGCTTCGCTGTCATAAACACCCGTTGCCATATAATTGAGTGTGGTATTAATAGTGGCTAATTGTGCGGCAGTGTAATTGGCGCCAGCGGTTACTCTCACTAAACTATCTACTAACGGTATATTATAGGGTGGACTCAGGATGCCGTTAATAGCCTCATCTGGAAGCCCCCTCACTGTGCGAACTATTGCTCCGCCTGCGTTCAGAGACCACCCCAACCCCACAGAGGAAGCCATCTCTTCCACCTTATTGCCACCGGAGTGATAACTGATCGATACCGGCAAGGTCAAATCACCGCTCTTTATGGTATAAATTGGGATATCAATCTTTGGAACACCTGTAAATGCGCCTACCGGCAAACTGCCATATTTACCTAAAGCCGCTGCATCAGGCGAAGGAGGTATGGCATTGGTAATGGTCACGCCGGCGTCGGGTACTGTTTGTGCACAAGTTGTAGCCAACCCGGCTATAAATAAAATAGAAATTAATACGAGTTTTTTCATTGAGAGTGGTTAGGGTGTCAATAATGGCGGTTCTTACGTCCGTTATTTTATGCAACTATTAAATTGCCTTTTCATCAATAGATTTTATCAAATGCGCGGTATATGCCCTGTTCAGTGCTATGACCGATGGTATTTATTTGAGTTCAGGAAAAGAGGTATAATTGCTAGTATCAACTGCAAAATATCAATCCAGCAGTGAAAAGAATTTGCAATTTAATATATTGGGGGTTCGGTTTAGGATTCATTTCTATTGTGACAAGAGTTTAATAAATAGTTATTAGGATTTATTTGCCAAGATATTAACGACCGGATAGAAATCCAAATGTATTTCTAATTAACTCAGCCTTAAGAGTAATTTCCCATCGATTAAAATCAACAACACTAGATGCTGATTTTTCTTTAAGTTATAGCAATAATGATACAAACAGGTTTCATTGAAATCATCCTATAAAATTGAACGATAGCGACAATCACTTTCACAATAAAGCCCTCCTTTTTGACACTTATACATCAATTTAATCGGATTGGAAAAACAGTGGAGGATTCCCAATCCGCGCGCACTCAAGTAAACTTTCTATAGCCTGACAACGCATTTTTAATATAGCCTATATTATCTGCAAGCAAATGAAATAAAGTTCAAAGATGTTTGTATTTTAGCCCACAATGAAATTAAGACCTTTACCTTATCTATTTCTAATGTTATTTACCGGGCTGGCATGGCTATCTTCCTGTGATGACATTATTGAGCCGTCTATTGCCAAAAGCCAGGTTATTTTAGAAGCCCCTGCCAATCAATACACCAGCACCAGCTATACGATTAATTTTTGGTGGGATCAGGTGGATCATGCCCTGTCCTATCACCTACAGGTTGTAACGCCAAGCTTCGCTAATCCGGGAAACCTGGTGTTGGACACGATCGTTAGCAGCTATAAATTCTCCGCTAATTTGAACCCGGGAACTTATCAGTGGCGGGTAATGGCCGAGAATGGAAGCTCACAAACGGCTTATGCGGCTCCAAAAACGTTTGTTGTTGCGGCCTCCAGTATTGTCGGACAAACTGTGCAGCTAACTTCGCCTGCCAATAATTACCTTACCAATCAAAGCAATATTGTTTTTCAATGGGGAAACCTATATGGTGCAACCAAATATCAGCTGGAAGTCGATACCAATAATTTCGTCAACGAAAGTGCTGTATTAGTAAACCAAACTATACCAGGCCAGCAGTTTAGCTACACCTTCCCAAAGGACCAGAATTATCAATGGCGGGTTAAAGCCCAAAATGATACAGCGCAGGCGCAATGGTCGTCAGTATACCAGGTCATTTATGACCATACCCCACCGGCACAGGTTACCCTTGTCGCCCCTGCCAATGGTGTTACAGTACCATTGCCGGTTACTTTGCAATGGAACACGGTGGCACGTGCAGTGAAATACAAATTATATGTATTCCAAAGCGACGGAGTTACCAATTATAATTCCAGCTTCCCAATGAGTTTAACTGCTACCAGTTATAGTTTTAACCTGGGTGCCTCGGGTAATAAGATCTACTGGGTGGTTACTGCTGTAGATGCCGCTGGTAACGAAAGCGCTGCAGGAAGTGCAAGCTATTTTGTGTTGCAATAAAGTTGTAAACGTGTGAAAAATAAAAAACTGACTTATTTTTTGGGCTTTGTCGTTTTGGTGGTCTGGGGGTTGATCATCTATCGTATTTTTGATGCCTCAGGAGGGCCCGATGACGATCCTGCTCCAACAGCCAATACTCGTCAAAAGGAAGCATATAACGATTATGCTATCCCAAAGGATACTGCCCGTTTATTGCTTAACTACCGCGACCCATTTGGCATTATCAAAACAAAGGACACTGCCGAAATACCCCTTAAAAAACTGCTGCATAAGGGCGCAATTAACTTACCAGTCAAACCGGCTTTTAATTGGAGTTTTATTCAATACTCAGGCTATATTCGCAATCCCGACTCCAAAAAGCTAATCGCCTTAGTAACTATTAATGGCAAAAACGAAATGTTTTCGGAGGGAGAAATAAAAGACAATGTAAAACTGATCAGGAATTTTCGCGATTCCATCAAAATAAGTTTCAACGGCATAACAAAATTTATTGCCATTAAACCGGCGACCTAATGAAGAAAATATTTACCATTTTATTCCTGCTGATTTCCGGCGCTATATACGCCCAGGAAATGCCTGAAATGGGCATCAAAGTTCGCATTCCACAACCCGACAAAACTATTGTTGCTGAAGTAAACGATGTCTCAAGCATTCCCTCGCCAAAATCAAACTTGATTTACTATTGGTATTATGCTAATAGCATTCATTCCACGCAGGGCGGCTTCAGTGGCAAGTTGCTCGACGGCCAGTATAGCGAATTTTATCCCAGCAAAAACCTGAAAGAGCAGGGTTTTTTTAAAAAAGGCTTGAAACAGGGTGTCTGGAAAAGCTGGAACGAAGACGGGACGCTAAAAGAACAAACTAAATGGAAAAATGGCGTACTAGTATCCGATAAGGTTGTTCCCTTTTGGAAAAGAATTAATATCCTGAAAAAGAATAAAATTACGCCTGCTGATACCATAAAAAAGATGGCTAAATAAACTATTTATGCTTAAAGCATCGGCCCTTTATATGGTTATCATAATCGCTTTAGTGATCGGGCTGATCTGTTCATCATTAATTGTTGCTGCTTATTTTTATAAAGCACAATACCAGCAAAAGAACAGATATGATCAATTAGAAAACAATCTCTATTCAGGTATAAACATTTTGCTGTCATCTGAGGATACTACTTATACCCAGGAAAAAACGCTTAGTCTTTTTAATAACGATGCGGATTCACTTACCCTAAAAAAAACAGTATGGGGAATATATGATATCGGTTCCGTGAGAGCATTTATTCAAAAAGACACTTTATATAAAACTTTTTCGGTGGCTAATGTTATTGATTCCTCCAAATGGGCAGCTATTTATTTGGTTGATGAAGACAGGCCATTTTCTTTGAGCGGAAAAACCACTATCCGGGGTGACGGTTATATTCCAAAAGCCGGCGTACAGGAAGCTTATATTGACAACAAAGCCTATCAGGGAGACAAGCGATTAATCATCGGGACTAAACACGTCAGTGCAAAAACATTGCCCGCCCTGAACTCTGCCAGATTGAATTTGTTGCAACAATACTTTGCTTCGACCTTCAAGGGCGATACCATTCTCCCTAAAAAAGATTCTCTGCAACAGTCTTTTTTATTACCAACACATTTTTTTACCTTCAAAAAAAGGGTGCAAACTCTTCAGAATATTCATTTAGGAGGTAATATTATATTACTGTCAGATACCACTATAACAATTGATAGTACAGCAGTACTCAGTAATATCGTCATTTTTGCTAAGTCGATTGTTGTTAAAAGTGGGTTTCAAGGCACTTGTCAGCTTTTTGCGATTGATTCCATTCATACAGAGCCCCGTTGCGTATTTCATTATCCGTCGGCATTGGGTATATTGCGCTTCCAGTCAACAGCGTCAAAAACTCAGGAGCTTTTATTTATTGGTCAAAGTTCGACCATTAACGGCGCTATATTCACCTATGAGAAAACAGTTAATAACCTAAAGCCATCAATTACCATAGGGAAACACACTAAAATTCAGGGGCAGATATATTCGCAGGGTATGCTGCAATTAAAGGACACGACTGAAGTCGACGGTAGCGTCTTTACCAGTCTGTTTTTTTACAGAAGCACTTTTACCTTATATGAAAATTATCTGATCAATACTACGATCAATTCCAAAGCGCTTTCTCCATATTATTTAACAAGCGATCTGTTGCCGGTTGCTCAAAGAAAGAAAAAAATATTACAATGGCTGGAGGCAAATTAAATACCCGGGTAAAAGCTTCCACCATTATGGAAGTAGTTGTTTCTATGGTGATCATCGTAATTGTTTTTGGCATAGCTATGATGATTTACACCAATGTACTCCGGGTGTCTGTTTCGGTCAAAAAAATACGAGCACAGGCGCTGTTGAGGGAAGCGCTTTTCAACGCCGAGCGTGATTCCGCAAAAATCACCCAAACTTTTAATGCGGATGACTTTCGGATTGAACAAGAAATCAAACCGTCTGTGCAAGATAAAGATTTAACCGACATTCATTTAACCGCATACGACCAGAATCAGCAAAAAATTGCGGAGCTTGAAAAAGTGATTGATTAGTATGGATAGTCATAAAATAAAATCATTTACCCTATTAGAAGTGGCAATCACCATGTTGATTGCGGCTATTTTACTCGGCATTACCTATACCTCCTATTCCATCGTAGTTAAATCTTATCGTTCATTTATTGCAAAGAATGACAACACGACTGTTTTAATTAGTCTGGATCACGTGCTAAGAAGGGATTTTGCAAAGGCTACTGTCGTTATAAAGGATGCTGATGGCATTGAGTTGCAAACAGATCAGCAATTGATTAAATACGCTTTCAATCCTGATTTTATTATCAGGAGTTCCACCCGCCCGGATACGTTTAAAGTTCAAACACAAGATGTAATTACAGCTTTTGAAAACCTACCATTAAGCGATGTGCAGGATACACCCGAACAAAACCGGCTCGATGAACTTTCCTTTACATTGCTGTTTCAAAACGAAAAAATTCCTTATCATTACCGCAAACAATACAGTTCCGAAAACCTGATTCAACGAAACCCCAATGCCGTCAATTGATCTGAGCAGATACGAAAAGAAGAAAGTTGTAAAACCGGCAAAAGGTACGGACAATAGCGGGGGCTTAATAGCCCTGTTGAATCGCGACATTAGTTTTGGCAGCAAGGAACTTAATGATAAAAAGAAAGAATACTTATACCTGGAGCTAAGCTCCCTTTTACAGGCGGGAATAAACCTCAAGAGCAGCTTTGAACTCATCACCGCCGATCAGGAAAACCAAAAAGATAAAGAACTTTACCAAGCCATACAGGATGCTGTTTTAGGAGGCACTACCTTTTCGCAGGCACTACAGCAAACTGGCAAATTCTCCTTATACGAAGTTTATAGTTTGCAAATTGGCGAAGAAACCGGCAAACTGATTGAAGTTTTACATGATTTGGCCAAATTTTACGAAAACAAAATTAAACAGCGCCGGAAAATCACTTCGGCCCTTACCTACCCTTGCGTGGTACTAACCTCCTCGCTAGGCGCTGTATTTTTCATGCTGAAGTTCGTGGTACCCATGTTTAGCGATGTGTTTAAACGTTTTGGGGGTAAGCTGCCCTGGATAACCGAGAAGATCATCGGTGTTTCGCAAGCCATGGAGAATAACTTCTGGCGGTTTGTGATCGTGATAGTCCTGATAGCTGGCTTTATTATGTTTACCCGCAAAACGGAAAAATTCAGGGAGATTTTTTCCGGATTAGTGTTGCGTACTCCATTGATAGGCAATCTGGTACAAAAAATATACCTGGCCCGGTTTTGTAACTCTATGCGATTGCTGATTAACGCTAAACTACCCTTGTTGAGGGCTATCGCTCTGATCAGGCAGATGATCAGGTATTATCCCATTGAATCATCCCTGCAAAAAGTGGAGGATGATATCATGAAAGGCAAATCACTGCACGAAAGTTTACAACAATTTAAGGTCTATCCCTCAAAAATGATACAACTGGTAAAAGTGGGTGAGGAAACTAATCAGCTGGATTATTTCTTTGGCAAAATATCCGAACAATACATAGGGGAAGTAGAATACAAAACCACTACCCTCAGCAGTATGATGGAACCTTTGATAATTATCTTTTTAGGTTTCATAGTCGGGGTGATTCTGATCGCAATGTACCTGCCTTTGTTTCAGATGAGTAATAGTTTTCAGTAAAATTAGTTGGGTTTGTTAAATACCAAACTAAAAGAATGCTACACACTAATAAACATCATTAATAATAATTAACTCAATTTTTTATATTTTAAAGAAATATTTTATATTTAAAGTGACAACTTTAGAGGTAAAATCTATCCCATTTTATAAAAAATCTGGAGCCGACCTCTTATTTTTCGACAAATTACACAATACTGGCCAGCCTTATCATGAAAAAAACATGTTTATCCTTCATTTTAATAGTATTTGCTATTAACCTCTCCTTTGCGCAATGGACTATCAGCGGAAATAACATTTACAACAGCAATACCGGGGATGTAGGTATTGGTACAACAAACCCCACCCACTTACTTACGTTTGGCAGTACTAATGCACCAAGTATGGCCTGGTATAATACAACAGACCAAACCTCCAATTACCAACGTATGGTTTTAATGCAACCAGCGATTAGTGATAATGGATTATGGGAATTTAAGACACAGGGAGGAATATATCCCGGGTTAGGAATTGAACTGGTAGCACCTTTAGCAGGGATTCGTGTCGCGGGATCTCCCGGTTCAGGCAACACAGATAATGCAGGGTTTGATATTTTCTCTCTTTTTTATACGACGAACAGCAATTCACTTAGGCTTGCGCCCTCATTTACAACTTCTTCTGGAGTCAACAATATGTTTTTCATGCCGCTTAATGTACAACAATCTGGTACGGCCGGGTACCGGGGACTATATCTTCTCAGCTATGAGCAAACCATAGGTTCAGGCGTACATTACCTAATTGATTTAGGCACTACTACTGCGCTAACGGGTGGAACCTATACCTCAAAGTTTACAACTGACGATAATGGTAATGGTTATTTTTCAGGAAATGTGGGAATTGGCACAACCATTCCAGATGTAAAATTAGCTGTAAGTGGCACTATTCATGCAAAAGCCGTTAATGTTGACTTAAGTATACCTGGCCCGGACTATGTTTTTGATAAGGATTATAAACTATGGTCGCTTCCGGAAGTTAACCAATATATTACTTTAAATCATCATCTTCCCCAAATTCCATCAGCCAAAAGTATGGAGCAAACCGGCGTTAATGAAAATGAATTAAATATGCAGCTGCTACAAAAAGTAGAAGATCTGACTCTGTACTTGATTAATAAAGAAAAAGAAATTAAAAATTTGCAATCGTTAAATAACAATCAAAAAAACGTCAATCAAACCTTACAGAAAGAAATGGATGAACTAAAAACACAAATTTCTCTTTTAACTAAATTAACAAAATAGCCTAAACTAATCATATCATGAAAAAGATACTTTTATCTATCATTTCAATCTTTGTTGGCGTAAGCGGTTCTTTTGCGCAATGGACAACCAGTACAATTAATGCGAATAACATTTATAATACTAATAGCGGCCTTATAGGCATTGGCACATCCGCTCCCACTCATTTATTGACTATTCCCAGTATCGCCAGCGGAGCAAGTACCGCCTGGTATAATACCACAGATCAAACAACTAACTATGAACGTTTAGCTTTTTTTCAAAGAAATTATAGCGACGACGGCTTATTCGAATTTAAGACACAGGCGGGAGGAACTGGTGTTTTAAATGGAATTGAATTTGCAACGCCATTTTCGGATTTGAGGTTGGCCGGTTATGCAGGTGTGGGTAATACGGATAATTCTGGAATTGACCTGTCAGCGAATATTACTACTACAAATTGGAATGGAATGAATTACGGCTGTAAACTCTATACATCATCAGGTATCAACAACATGATGCTAATAAATGGCACCGTTGGTCAAACAGGCTCCGCTGGATACCGCGGACTAAATATTTCCGCCTATGAGCAGTCATTAGGTTCAGGGATTCATTATTTGATTGATGCGGGAACAAGCACTGCTGCATTTTATGTTGCAAATTATGTATATACATCAAAATTTACAATAGATGACAACGGCAATGGTTATTTTTTAGGGAATGTGGGCATAGGCACCACCATACCTGATGCAAAACTAACGGTGAATGGTACCATTCATGCAAAGCAGGTTAATATTGATGTTAATGTACCTGGGCCGGATTACGTTTTTGACAAAGACTACAAACTAAGGTCACTTTCAGAGGTTAATCAATATATTATTTTAAATCATCACCTACCCGAAATTCCATCGGCAAAAAGTATGGAGAAAAACGGAATCAACGTAAGTGAATTTAACATGCAATTGCTAAAAAAAATAGAGGAGCTTACCCTGTATGTAATTGATGAGGATAAAGAAATTAAAAACCAGCAAGCATTAAGTGAGGATCAAAATAAAATAACACAATCCTTACAGGAAGAATTGGACGACTTAAAAAAGCAAGTCGTTGCGCTAGCAGCTAAATCAAAATAAGCGGTTATTAAATAAACTTTATTGGATAAACCGCTTTTGGACAAAAGCTGCAAGCTTTTTATATTTTATAACGAGCTTGCGGCTTTATAGCGGTTAGAGAACGATGATTTGCTACTCATCTCTATTTTCCCAACGCCTAGTCTATAATTTTTAAATTTTCCTGTCTCATTTAAATTTTCACTATTCCCAAAATGGTGAATTTCAGAAAAGTAAAAAAGGAAATATAAATTCATACTTCGTGATGAATTTATATTTGTAAATATTGTATTTAGTTTTTTTATTTTTTTTATATTTATCAAAAGACCTTTTCCTTATTACTTTATGAAAAAAAGCAGTGCCTTACTGAATATTATTACAAATGTATATTTTGCCAATGTACAATCTCCAACCAATTTATATTATATAATTGACAGCGCAGGCCGATTCTTCCCTAGGCTGAGTTCGATGTTCAAAATAACCGGCAGTTCCACTATCAATAGTCTTTTTTAAATGGCACAGTGATTACCAATCATCACCTGGACAACTTGATGTAATTGAAATATAAATATCAGGATATCGCCGCCGTAAAGAAATAAATTATCTCCTCATTAAAAAATAATGCAAATCCTAAAAACAATTTTATTATGAAAAAAATCTATTTGTTGCTTATCACAACTGTATTTTCAATTAGTCTTTCTCACGCCCAAAATATCTTTCCACCGGCTGGTAAAGTAGGTATCGGTACAACATCGCCCGTTGGCAACCTGGATATCGTAGATTCTTTGTCCGGCGCAAGATTAAAATTTAACTTCTTTAACACTTCGATCCCTAATTGCGGAGGCAGCCCCACTAATCCCGGGATTCAATTTCATGCATCTGACCCTTCAACTGGAGATACCGCAAGTGGGTATTTTAGCTATCAAAATTATAATTTCATTCTTGATCCACACGTCGATGGTGCTGGTTGTTCAGGTCTAACTGGAGATGGATTTGTAGGTATAGGAGAATACAATCCCAATGCTAAACTCGATGTGGCTGGCACCGTCATGTCTGGTGGATCATATGCAAATTTAGATCCTGCGCAAATAGACCTTTCGTTTTTATCGAATTCAGGTAAAATGCTGATTGGTTGGAATCGGTCTGCAGGCGTAGGTGAGACAGATTTTATTGCCAATTCCGGCGCAGGAACCGCCGGCGGTTTCGCCTTTTATAACCATCCTAACACTGGTGCTGAAACACAACTGATGTATATCACAGCTGGTGGTAATGTGCTTATCGGCCGAGATGGTCAAGTTAATTCAGTATATAAATTAGATGTTAATGGTTTTGTAAGAGCCAATGAAATTGTAGTGAATACTACCGGAGCCGATTTTGTTTTTGAACCCACTTATCATTTATACCCATTAGCTGGTCTTAAAAAATATCTGGATCAAAACCACCACTTGCCGGAAATTCCTTCGGCTAAAGAAATGCAGACTAATGGTTTGAATTTAGGAGAGAATCAAACAAAACTATTGCAAAAGGTGGAGGAATTAACGTTGTACCTGATAGAAAAAGACAACGAGATAAAAAAGGAACAATTGATAAATCAGACGCAGCAAGAGCAAATTAATCTGTTAAAACAGGCGGTTAGTAGCAATATTGAAATGCAAAATGAGCTAAAAGTGTTGAAAGAGCAAGTGGCTTTGTTGTTAAAACAATCAAATAAAAAGTAAAATATAAGCTAAAAAACAAGGGCGTTTTCACTCAATTTTGTTGTGCTAACTAACAGCCGAACATACAAAACATCCACTGGTTAGCTCTGGGTTTAATCATTCTGAGCTAAACACCCATTAACAAATTATAACCTATTTATAAAAAAGGAAAACATGACGCTTAGTTGGGTTTTCCTTTTTCATAAATTCTATTATAGAGCTGTTTTAGATTGGAAGGGTAATAACAAAGCCTTATGTGTATTGATCAGGCTTTGTTGATTATAATAGGTTTTGTTGGCCCGGTACATATTAGCCAGACTCTGTATGGTTTTCTGTTGTTCTGGCTAAACAGCCGGTTTAGTAAGGCAGAGTTAAATTGAAAGCTTAAAATATTTCAGGACCAAGTAGCCTTTACTCACTTGCCTTGTTCAACATACTTGGACCAGTTAGGGGATCGATCCAATTGGAAGAAAAACCATTTTAATTGTAACCCAATAGAACAACATGATCTTAACAGCAATCTATTAAATAGGTTTACGAGAGAAGTGGCCCGATGAAAAGGTATAAACAATAAAGCCATCATTCCAGCAACCAAAGAGCTGCACAAGCAGTGGAGTCGGTTCAAATTTATCCATGGAAAGAACATTTATGTCTCCGCTTAAAATGTAAAAGCACTCTTAGACTTGGCTAACCCAAGTCTAAGAAATAGCTTGCATGATAAGTTTAAGGTATTTGACGACGACATTGCAAACCTAGAATCTTAGTGATTTAATTTGTGTCATCATCTGGTACTCGATAAACACCAATATATTGAATGTATTTATCAGGATATGTTTTTGAAACCTTTAAATTAACTCTTGTGTTTATTCTTAGACTGTCTAAAACTTGACGATCATAAATCCCAAATGAATTATGCACAATCCGCCCATCAAATAAATATTGGACATACACATATGTCGCGCCTCTGGTGTGTTCAATACTATCAATTTCGCCAACAAGTATCATTGAATTTTTCAAGGCATTTTCTCTTTTCACACCATTATAAATATTATACAAAAGTGGAATTAAAATAAGCAACGCGCCAAAAAACCAAAAAACATATTTTCTTTTAAAGAAGACCATAGTACCTTTTAATTAAAACCAGGTGTCATTTGAAGGATTTTTCCCATGAAGTTAGTGGCTGCTGGAGTTACCGCATCCCCTTCTATTACCTTAAAATCCCCGACCTTATTGATCAAATAATTCGAAGCCGCTTGGTTTACCCCAAGCTGAATATCTTTATTTATTAATACAACACCGAGTTGTGGGCCATTTCCATTAATTTGAAGATCAATTGCTCCGTCAAAGATAGCAGAAGATCCTTGTGTTCCAAATGTATCAAAAGCAACATCGGCATAATCTACATGATTAAATCCATTGGTTAAACCCTGACCTAAAAAACTCACGGCACCATTTGTTGCTTTAACCGCGTAACTTGAATTATTGAACAAATAACTAGACAAAGTTCCCCCTGCTTCTGACGTCATTGCGGAAAGCCCCCCGGTACCCGCATAAGCAGCAGTTTGAGCTACTTTCGCAGCAAAATTAAGCATAGGTAAGTTTCTCTTAATTTCATTTTGAACACCTTCAAATGAATTTGCATAATAACGTAATTGATTTGCATAAGCTCCTTGAAAGGGGTTCTGTCCTGCATCAGTATATGAATTATACATTTTATTCAATGTGCTATTAGAAGCTTGACCTTCAGCAATCCACCCCGCATCTTGTCCCATCCACGTATAAGTACTGCCTTTATACGTAACTTGTCCCAAATAACCATACGTTGCATCGTCTGTTGGATCAGCCACCCAATTTCCATTTGAATCTAAATGTCCTCCGCCGGACGGATCTACATTATTCGTTGGATTATTCCCCATTCCTTCATAAGGAGATGCATCTTGCCCTTTTGGATCAACACTCAGCCACCTGCCAATCCTACCATCATACATCCGCAGTTCAAAGTTATTGTACTTACTCACTGCGTCTTTTTCCGCATAGGCTCCCTGATACTCGTAACGGTAACCAGCGCCCCCATTCTGCGCTAAACTACCATAAGGGTAATAATCATTATATTGCCTTATATCTGCCTGCCCGTTTACTTTTGTTCCATTTATGGCTATCCGCACGCTACCCACATTATCCCTCATTTCGTAAACATAATTATTTGCGGCAGCAAAATAAGTACCTAATCTGCTACTCCCATATACGGGTACTTCTGTTAAAGCGGGCGTACTCCCAGTGTAAATAGCCATTGCACTACCATTTGGATCATAAACATAGTAGGTGGTAAGCGGTTGGGGGCCGGTATTGTCTGTACGTGAGATCCTATTACCCATCTCATCATAAGCATAGGCTACCTTTAAGGTTGCAAGCGCCGCATCTGCATAAATACCAGTTATTTTACCGGTCACATCATACGTTAAATACATGGGGCCATTTGTGCCCACCTGGCTTTTTAAACGCCCAATTTCATCATAGCTGTAACTGGCATAACTGGTGGTGCCTGCAGTATTACCAACTGACGCAAGCTGATTGCCGCGTCCATACTGATAATTACTAAAATCATCAGCCAAATTACCGTTTTTATCTGTTCGTTGTAAACCTAGTATATTTCCGTTAGGATCGTAACTGATCTGCTTTTCCTGAAACATATTATTGCTACTGGCAGCAAAAGTGCCACTACTGTAATTTGGCGTACCCCACACCGATCCGTTATACTGATATTTTGGATCATAGGTATAAGTGTACATTGTTGGATTCTGAATAGTGCCGGTTGGATCGGAGCTTACTACAGACGACGGTTTATTGCTCTGCCAGCTCATACCGCTTACATTGCCATTAAAATAGGTTGTTGTGCCGGTTGGTATACCTGTAACATTACTCCCCAATCGGTTATAATCTCCTGTGAAATATTCCAGTTGCATACCAAAAGCATCTTTGGCAAAGCTGTTGGCTAAACCATCTTGCATCGGGTCATTGGCCGCATTACCCGTAGGGCTGTTGATTGCTTTCAGCCAACCTTGCGGAGTGTACACGTAATCAATGCCCTGCAATTGGTTACCCAATTCCATACGCTTTAATGGGCCGTGTAAGTAATAGTAATAATTGGCCTGTTGCACCTTGTTTACGCCATCGGTACTGGTTTGCACATTAATCAACCTTCCGTCTGCATCGTAGCTATAGTAATGTATAAACTGATCTGTTGCACCCTGCTGATAAGCCACTTGTGCTACATTGCCCTGAGCATTATAGGTATAGTTAATCGTCTTGGTGCCCAGGCCGTTAATCTGTTTAACCACCCAGGTAACTCTGCCATGATCGTCATAATTGTACCAGGTGGAACTGTTTATAACACCATTAACCGTATTGGTGGTATAACTAACCGCCCCTTTTAAAAAGCCAGGGTCCTGTACATAACCGCTTAAATTAAGATTGGTAGCAGGAAGGTCATAGTAGGTATTTATCTGCGAAAGCTTTGTTCCGCCTGACAAACCACCGGTAGGGTCTGTAGCCTCCAATATAGTAGAGTTTCCGGTTATATTGCTAAACGCCGTCAGACTTGCTACTGCATATTCCCCCGATTCAATGGGCCGGCCATTGCCATCATAATTAGTATAAGAGAATCTTACCCCACCCGGGATCACTGAGTTTGCCGGATTAAGCTGGTAAGAGTTTATGGAAAAACGGATCTTACCATCTTGCCGGTACACAAAGGCTGAGCTACCAGCGTCGGGTGAGGTAGTAGAAATTAAACGGCCCTGCAAATCATATTTATAAGTGGTGGTAAATGGTAATGTAGTAGAGGTATATTGGCTTAAATTACCTATGTTGTTTAATAATTGCTGTACGCCATTGGGTGTTATACTGGCTATCAGCTGGCCAAGTTGATTATAGTAATTATAACTAATATCAGAATAGGTATTGGTGTATGATACCGTTACATTATTGGTGGGAGCCAAACCACTTGCTACAGGCGCGGTTGCTACTATTTTATAATAACCTGCCGGTAGAGTGTTGTTGCTTTGATATACACTGGTGATATCCTGTTCCGATTTCATATCGTATAGCGTATAGGCTCCACCCGTAATAGTAACCGAAGATTGACTGGCCAAACTGAAATATTGAATGGCTGTGGTGGGCGGCTCCTGGAAAGTGGCTTCTACTTGATCATAGAAAATTGTACTCCCGCCGTAGCTTGAAGTATAAAAGGGATAAGCTGAGGTTATTAAATAATTAAATTCGCCACCACCTGTGGGAAATACGAATCCACTTCCAACACCCGAATAAATCAATGGGACCTGGCAATCGGTACAATAAACATTAACAGGATTAGATCCGGAATTAATTGACAAGTTGGTAATATTAAAGGGCAAATAAACTCCTGTTGTACCACCACTTGGACTTCCGCTAAAGTTGGTGCCATTATCTGATGTATTAATATATAAGACATATTGCCCTTGTACGTTACTAAGGTTTAAGGTATTTCTTACCGGCAACCAGGCATTTGAGGTAGCATCGACCCTGGCTGTCATCAAGGTTAGTTTGCCGGTAAGATCCGTAACAGATAATACGCTGGTGCCATTCTGATCTGTTGAAATAGATTGCAGCGCCTGCCCGGCCATACTTGTGGGGCTGTCGCCAACTACCGCTGTTGGGAAAAACTGGTTTCGGATAGTTAAGTAAGTATTGAGTTCATTTTGAACAGGAAAACTATTGCTACTGGTTTCGTGTCCGGTGCCCATCTTTAGCTGTTCCCCAATCCCGCTCTCTCTTTTCTGTGCGCCCGTGCCATCGTGATAAAAATCAACACGGCTATAGGGGAAACCAGTAGCTCCTACCATTGCTTCTTGGCTATTATTGTTGCTGTAATACCAGCCTAAAGTACCTTGTGTAGCATTGTCAACCTGATCGGGATTATTCAATTTTGAAAGCGGATTAGTAGTATTAGTAGGGTCACCATCAAAGTTCACATAGCTATATGGCGTGCCCCCGCTAGTCACAAAATTGGGATTGTAAGCAAATGCAGAATTGTTTATAGGTGCCGGTAAGGTGGAGACTACTGCACGTCCCTGCAAATCGTATAATGTTTGGGTTGCTAATACCTGGCTAGTTGTTTCGTTTTTTTGCTGGGCCTGTGTGGCTTTGCCATTATTATCAAAAAATGATTTGGTTGCACCAATTTCATTACCATTTTCATCATAACTGCGCGTCATTACCCAATTTCGGTTTAAATCACTTGCCGGGTTTGATGGTGGTGGAGGAATAACTAATGAATTGTTTAACTTGATTAAAACTTTTGCACCACTAAGTATGGATACACCAGGATTTAGGGTAATACTTCCATTACCAATTATATTAACAGTTTGCCCGGATGCAACCGTATACGAGGTTTGACCGGTAAGCGGCAGTACAATTGGGCTGCTGCTGATTATATCCTGACCATTAGCCATGTTGGCGATAAACACCAGGATTGTATATACCCAAAGAAACTTTTTCTCCATAATAGTATTTCTAATGTTTTTTGTCATTTGGAATCCATCTAGTTACTGGTATTAATTATCAGGCTTGCATTAGCGCTATTAGCTGCTTCCGGTATATTAAAGAAAGAACATCCAGGTGCTGGATTCGAGGCTTGCGATCCTACTATCCATATATATCTGCCTGTAGTAACTTCTACCTGAATGTTATAAGTTCCGGGGAGAATCTGTATAGTACCACCAACTGTTGGGATACTAAAACTGCTTTGCACGTTTGTAGTTGCGTTTGTAAATACGATGGAATAACCACTTATTCCGGCATTGTTTACCAACTGAAACGGAACGGTACACCCACCATGGGTATTTGCATATAATTGTCCATTTGTGTTAATATCATTTTGTGCAAGTGTATTGGCGGCAGCCTGCGATACTGTAGAAGAATACGTGCTTGCAGGTACGGTATAAGTAATAGGCTGCGCTGTTCCGGACCCGCAATTCTGGCTATAGAACACCTGGCTTGTTGCCACGTTGTAATAAGTGTATGACCCCGATGAACCACTATTATTTGTTCCCTGATAACTCCCATAATTATAAGAGACAGCTTTAATTATCGGAATAGTTGCTTTGCCAAGCACTTCTTTGTAAGTTCTTACCAATCTGCCAATTGCATCATATTGAAAGCGTGTAAACAGGTTATTATTACCTAAAATATAGGTCAATTCTCCGGTTTGACTGTCATAAACATAAGCTGTGGTTGATGCGGAAGTCGGTTGAAAACGGAAATCATCAAAATACAATGTACCTGCCGATCCATTATTACACCCAACAACCAGGTTGCCGCTCGCAGGGATGGCACTGGCCGGTACGGTCATTTCTAACAAATAGCAGCCATTGGCCGTTTTACTATAGGTTTGTGCTGGCGTAACCGTATTACCGCCTGATTGATAATACAGGTTTGCCTGGTTAACAGTTCCTCCGGTAGTTGGCGGCTTCACCCAAACGGAAACAGAGTAACCTTTAGTTACAGGATTTAATGCACTAATCGGCACTGTATAAGTAAAACCATTTTGCCCAGCCGCAACCATTAAACTATTGACACCTGTATGAGCTTTAGTTGAGTCGGTAACCACCGTGCCACCACCAGGCGAAATTTGAGTACTAAAGTTTCCATTAGTTAATAATACATCCTCGGCCCCGGTATAGGCTATTTCGTTGTACCTTGCAACCCCTCCCGTAATTAACACCTTACTATTATTATAACCCATTCGGGTAGCGGCGTAATTATTATTAATATCTGCGGCTTCCAGAGCCGATGAGTACACGTTGTATTGTGTTACTTGAGATGTTTTCTTCCATGCGGAATTGGCATTACCCCCATTAGTAGTTCCGTAATAATCAGCAAATGTGGAATATGGCTGGACATTGTTTGACGAAGTTCCTGTTGGCATCCACGTAAAATTCTTTTCCATCCGCCAGATATTGGATTGTGACCCATCAGTAACCAGATTGTCGGTGGGATCTGACACTGGAGCACTATTTGACCATGTTTGCACTGTAGCTGTAACAACACCGATTGGATTATTATTAGCATCGACACTAAATGTATAATTAGATGCCTGTTGACTAAGCATTTGTTTATGCTGCACTGCACCCGGGTCGTCATCATGCGTCCTTAGTCCCAGCGCAGGATATGTCAGAGTAGAGATTCCTCCATTTGTGTAGCCTGCCATGTAAGCCGGTGTTGCTACGCTTATAAAACGATTACCATATGAGTCGGTTGTTAGGGTTTGGGTAACCGCGCCAGTATAAAAATCAAATGCGAGGTTGGTCTGACTCATGCTTGTCCCGTTCTTGTAATCTATTTGAGTAGTACCTGTTTGAATAGCGGGGAAAGTTTCCAGGTTGCTCATTACCAGCATCTCATCATACTGAAGACTAGAAAAAGTACCGGTTACATGACCAGGATCAACTGATGCCCGGGACGTGCCATATCTTTCTAAAATTACGCCCATGTCATTATAGCTCACTCCGTTATAATTGCTAATACTGCTATAATTGTTATAAAGGCTCGAATAGTTGAACGTAGCCAACCTGGGTTCGTAATTATTAACTTGATTTTGAAAAGAGGTATTATCCAAATCATCATATAAATAATGATTTATTTTTTCAGTGAGTATATTTCCCTGATTATCATAAGTGACAACCCTTTTCAGATTACCAACCCTGCTGGTGTAATCCTTAATACTTACATCATGTGCTGACTGATTAGCAATAGTATAACCACTGCCAGAAACAGAAGAGTGTGCTGTGACTGTATTCGGGGCTTCATACTCATATTGTTCTAAACCCACCATCTCCGGTTTAAATACTTCGTACTGGTAAACAGTTTTACCACCAACCGGTACCGCAGTTCCGTTTGGAAGTATTGAATTATTATTAACAGCAACGGTTTCATACATCACTCCCGGGGAAGGAACCACCCTGGAAACTGCAAGCAGATAACTCGCATACCTCTTATTCAAAACGCCCTGATACCATTGATAAAAGTTAGAATAGTCATTACCTGACAGTTTGTATTTAGAACCAGAAAGAGGATTGGAAACATTCTCGTAAATATTGTTCATCCCGTTTGCCAGGTTATCCTGGTTTATTACCGGCAAAAAAGAAGTCACCCCTGAGGTACTTCCCGGGGAACCCAACGCGCAATAAGTATATGCTGTTTGTTGAACATTGCCGTTTAGATCATCCACTGTAACATTTTTCACCCTGATTCCTCCTCCATAATTCATATTACTTGTAACGTTTGGGAACAAATTGCCGGAAACAAGCATGATTGTACTTACAGAAGAAACAGGAATGTTACTTATCATGTTATTTTTTAAATAATAAGCCAGAGTAGGGTCCAGCTGAACTTTTATGTCATTCCCGGTCACGCTTACAATTGTCGCTGGCGGATAAGAACTCAGGTCAATCTCATCATAACCTTGCGTAATAGTATTGCCAAAACCGTTGCTTGTGCCCACCCGATAAAAGGCCAAGGGCCCCGTTACTACTCCCCCCGGTGAAAAGAATTGCGACAGATTAAAACCCGGGGGTACTGGCGCGATCATATCCATTGTATTATCGCTGTTCAGTTGGTTGCTACTTACAACTATGGGTGCATTCTGATTTAATACAGACCGATTATAGGTGTTGCCTTCATAATTGATATTGATATTTGCGCCTACGCTTGAAATTATTTTCCGTAAAGACCAAACATCCGTAGACACATTCGAAACAGGAGTTGTGAAACGTGCTAGATTGATGTTGCCCGGATTGGCTACATAATCAGATTTGTAACACTGCCAGCTATCATATGCATCGTAATTGTACGGAGGATTTTTTGTTTTAACAGCGGCTACCGTTGTATTAATTGAATTTGTGCCAGGGGAAGAGTTAAGAAACAAAACATTAAACCCATTTGAAACGCCTGGGGTTGGTGATAACAAAGTACAATAATACTTGCTTCCGTTAAACTGAAAAGATAAAATATCACCTATACTGAAATTATTGGGCGTTTGTACCGTAATTGTACTTAGGCCCGTTTGGTTGATGAAAACCGAATAGGTTAAACCCTGGAAAATATCAGGTGGAGAGCTTGTAACGTCTCCAAATATAGCATAAGTAGCACCTGTGAGAGTACCTTGTTGATTTGCTGGAGCATTTGTAATTGTGATATTTCCCTGATTGGCCGGACTTGTGGGATCAAGATCATATTGAAATTGTATGGGTGGTGTCATTGGCGTTCCTCCCTTTCCTTGAAAATCAACTGAAAGCAACGTTAACTTCCCCAAAAAATTTGTTGGTGTTACCGGTGAAGCTATATAAGTACTTGCGCCTGTGGGATCATAGCTATTGGGTACCCCAGGACATAACGAATAGTCATGGTTAAAAACAATTTTTCTTAAACAATTATTTACAATAGCAGAATTAGCAGCTATGTCGTAACTATCAATTACGTTTTGCCCCTGGTGTACAACTTCTGTAACAGGTCCGAGGCAAGCATTGTATGCAAAAGACATATTATAATTAGTACTGCTTGCCCGTAAAGAATTAATAGAAATATTTAACTGGTCGTTTTGAAGAAGTAAAATTTCTTTTAACCTTAAAGTTGCTGTAGGGTGAAATGAATTCACATCACCCTGACATGGACCAGTGCCCGGATTATATGTGTACGGATTATATGACTGTACCGGGTATCCTACAGGAGTACCACCCGGTCCAGCTGCGGTGGCTCCTTTTCCATCTGCCCGAAGCTCCTTTTCAAATATTGCAGTATGTGTCCGTGTTTGAATCGCATCTAAATAATATATTTCTTTTGACCCTGCCGATAAGGTTTGAAATTGACCATCAATATCAGCAGTTAAGCCTTGTGCTGGTGTATTCCATAAATAGTTATTTGCCCATTGACCGTATTCAAATTTTACCCAATATCCCCAATCGCTATTGTCTATTAAACCAGCTGTCGCACCTCGCGAAATATAATCCGGCCCTGTAATTGCTGTTAAATACCAAGTATAAGCATAAGGTGTATTTTTGTTTAAGTCTGTACTTGAAAACCCATTGGGCTGTGAATTAATTGTTTCAGAATGAATTAATTCGTGGCTACTGTATGCAGGCAAGGCATAATGGTAGGTGACACCACTTGAATTGGTAATCATAAAGCCCCCGATTTGAGTTGGAGGACAATTAGCGCGAATAAAGCCTGCTTCGTCCGGCACAGTAATAAAGCCCCTTAAAGCTGCTGTCCCGTTACTGATTTGTGCATTCGTAAAATATTCAATATGATTTGTCCCTTCCAGTCGGTTTGTTCCCACATCGTATCCATAGCCTGCATCATTATTGCCATATTGGGGGTTTCCATCAAAAGCAAGAGCTTGATCCGAAATCCATGGGTGTTGCTGCCTGTATGAATTTGAAAGATCATTAACAAACCTAAATTGTCGCGCACCGTAATTGGAAGGCTCGTTGGAAATAGGTAATTTCTCATCATAAACATCATGACTATGGTCGTTACTGTTTACTCTGCTTTGGTTATATAAAAGGGAAGAAAAAAGATATGGACGCATATTGCCGCCCAGTCCCTGGGCGGTTACTGAGTAGTCATCAAAATTTGGAAAAGTGCCCCCGGGAATCGTAAGCGGGTCGATGTTGGTGGGCGAGTTTATTGGGTCTCCTATGGAATAATTGTCATCATCCGTATCGGTCCATTCTCCCCATGTAAGATCAGGGCGATTATATAAAACGCCATTTGCACTAAAGTTAGCTGTTGTCGCGGACCAATATCGCATATAACTATAACCCAGGCTTATAGAAACAATTCCAATTGGGATAAAAATACCCTCACTATAAGAATATGAACTCATTTTGCCGGCATTGGCATTATTTACAGATGTTGAAGATCCGCCTCCGACCGAAAATGAAGGCTTCGTATTTCCAGTTGAAATTGATGCACCCAATAACGATTCTCCACCAGCCGAAATCCCCCCGCTAAAACCTGCTGATGTTGTTTTAAAATTAGTTTGTACTCCAATACTTGCACCGGCATTTAATCCGGCATATGAAGGTGATTGATAGCCGTAACTTGCGCCTGCATATAATCCACCATAAGCTGCTACTCCAATTTTCACACCCGCCCCGAAAGCATTAGCTCCAACATCCGCACCTACGCCAAACCCTCTATAAGTATCCTCGGAAAATGATAATCCAGCATTCACAGAAGCTGTGTTACCCAGGCCAACACTAACACCCGCTGAGTAGCTACTAGTACTTCCACCATTCCAATCGTTACTTGTCGTTCCTGAGCCGCCGTTCCAATCATCCGGGTAGCCATTCACATTTCTGGCAATCGCTCCCGGATTTAATGTCCACCCTAAACCAACCCAGCTCGCTTCCTCATTTGGCTGTATACCAGCATGATAAGACAAAGATAGCGGATAACTTCCTTCTGGGCCAGGCACCTCCAGCAAAGGCATATTATAGGTAAAACCGCCGGTAAGCGGATTAACCATATCGGTTGTGTCAATAGGCTCAAAGTTAGTAGCCTCGGGCGCGGTTGGCCCGGCGGTTAATGCATAAGTAATGGTGGGCAATAAAGCCTGGTTAAGCAGCGTAAGAAGCAAAAAAATAGCAATTGCTTTTTTTGTCTGGCTCTTTTTTATTTTGTTTAAAGGCATAGGGGAATAGTTATTAATTAGTCTATTGCTATATTGTTGATGTCGCTGGTTTTAAATTCAAATTTTAAATTCCCGGTATTTAAACCGAATTCATTTATATATATATTGAAAGAGTCGCCCTTGATTAACTTCTGTCTTTCAAATACTACCAAAATTTCGTTCTCGCTACCCATTCCATAGGTTTGCTGGAAAATACACTCCAAAGGCTCAACCTCTTTACCTTCATCAGGAATAGCCTTAATAAATTGGCTCATCCTAAAGGCCAGCACCTGTACCATTTCGCTGTAATCGTTAAACTTTAGCTGCCGCAATACTTCCTTATGGTTTGCAGATAAACTGAGCACAAAAAACAGCTTATTCTTAAAATAAGCTATTTTAGAGCTATCACTTTTATTAGCAGCGTCTTTCTGCCTGGATACAAGCAGTTGCCAGGGCTTGTAGGTCAATCCGATTTTAATCGGCCCAACCTGCTCATTTTTTTTTAGTCCATTTACTGAGTCGTTGGTAAATGCCAGCATATCGGATTGTTTGGTTATCTTTTTCTTCCCTCCTGAAAAAGAACAACCAGACAAGCAAACCCATAAAAAGAATACCCAATAATTGATCTTCATTATCGTTTATTGGAGGTATACTCATCGTTAATATCCTCTATAACTGACGAAGTTATATCAAGTCCCTCACGGGCATAAGCTATAGTACCTGATTGGTTGGCTATCAGGATCATTTTATAATTGTGCTTTTTTCCATATTTTGTCAAAAAGGTATTTATTTCTGAGACTATACCTTGCGTTAACTTCCCATCTTCTTCTTTGGCATTCTCTTGTATAGCATGTTGATAATCGGACAATTGCTTTTGTTTCACCTGAATAAGCTGCTTGGTGAGCTCCTGCTCTTTTGGCGATAAAGTGGCTATACTTTTTTCATATTTTTGAATAGCATATTTTACTTCATTAGTCAACGTATCAATATTTGCCTGCCAAACTTTTGCTTTTGATTGAAAAGCCTTTTTTGCTTCGGCAGAACCTTTGTATTCATTTAAAATACGCGCGGAGTCTACGTAAGCTATTTTCTCGTTTCTGAAAAAATAGTTAAATAGCAGGAAAAGAACTATACCGGAAATAATAACGTGATAGGAAATTTTTAAATAGTTAAATTGTTGTTTTTGTGTACCTGGTGTAGCTATTTTTTGCATATAAATGGATATTAATTTTATTTAGTGCTTGTTTGATAAATCTTTTATTTCCCGTTCTAATCGTAATAAACGCCCCTCTTTTCTTTTTCGACATTGGTTTTTAACATAATAATAAACAACAACAGGAAGTATAAGATTATTTTTTTATGCTCTTATGTTTATATATATTATAATATTATAAATAACAAATCGGGAGTTACCAATAGTTATCCTTGATTCATTTAAAAAGTACAAGATTTACCATCTGAAAAAAATTCATTGCAAGGCAATATTTATTAATTCAAAAAGTATCATCGAAATGTTAATTAATAGAAAATGCAACAGTTAAATATTGACCAAAGGGTACTTGGCTGTTGATCTAATCATAAAATTCAATAAGCAATCGGGTCTTTCGAGTTAGATTCCGCTTTCAAAATTTTTCTATTTAACTTGCTTAATCCGGATTGTACCTCCAGGTAATTTTTAAAGGATGGATTCATTTTAGTGATGATAGGGTTTCGATATATTGTAAATATGTAAATATTATTTATAATGCACAATAACGAAAAGCGTAATATTTTAGTTACAATATACAACTCAGATGTAAAACATTGACCTCCTCAATTTATAGAAAACACTTTTGTTTCTGGGATGAATTGGCTCAACAAAATATTCAAGTCGCCCCTTTTTTACTTTATTTTACCAGCTCCAGGTAAACTTCCAAAACCAATTTTTTATGCTCATCTGAATTTGTTCTGATACTTAAACTTTTATAAGCAATTGATCGCAACATCCCAATTTGGGGAGTGCTTTGTAGTTGTTTCAGCACTTTTGTTAAAGCAAAGAAATCTCCTTCAAAATCGAGTCTTTGAATAATAGATTTATCGGTATGATATAAAGGATCCTGCAAGGGAACTTCGCTCAGTTTTACATTTTCTTTTTCAGCAATGTTGGCAATGTTGCTAATAACATTGCTTCGATACGCTGTCGTATCTGTTTTATAAAGGCTGATAATTTTAGTTAAATTGATGTTTTTCCGTTCCAGGTAAGCAGGCTGCACGCTTAAATCACCGGCTTGGGTCAGTTGCATATTTAACTGTTTATTTAACTGCCAGGCGATTATAGTTTTCTTAAAGGCTAACTGATAACAAATCAGCATAGCGATAATAGTACCCGCTATCAGTAAATGTTCTTTTTTTAGGGGGATATTTTTCAGCATTTCAATAGTCAATTAAAATAATAAACTGCCCTGTATTTAACTCGCTATTATAGGTGTAGCTATCCATTTGTACATTTTTAACCCAGTGTTTGGTTTTTATTCGGGCCATCCATTCGTTTACTGGTATAATCTTTTCGGCTGTCCCGGTTATCCTGATCTTTCTGCCAAAAAAAACAACCTCTTTCTGCAAACGACTCGCGGAGATATCTAAAGGATCAACGGCAACCTCTTTCCAAGTAATCTCCCGTGGTAATAAAGACGCTAATTGATCGATCAACACGCTTTTATCGACTCCTTCCTCCCAGCCCAGTGTCTTCAGCAAGTCTTCTTGCCGTTGCATTTGATCTGTCAGTTTTAGCACATCGGTAGTGCTTTGCGTTGTTCTGCTTACCTGTTCTGTCAACTTTGAGTTGACTGTATTTAGCCATAAAAACAAGAAGAAGTTAACCAATAACAGGATAAATAAAAACGATAAGATCAGCAAACCGTGTACCTTCAATTTATTGGCTGCCAATTGCTGGTTAAACGCATCATCGATTGCTTTAACTCTGGCTTGGATCAGATCAAGATTTCGTGATAAGGCAATTTGAAAGGCTGCGGCGTAAGGAATAATTAATTTCTCGTGTATACCTTCATTTTCAATTTTTAAAGCAAAAGGCGATAGCGCAGCAGGATCAAATTGATAGCCTGTCCATTTCAACTGATCATTTCGTTCAATAATATTTCCGTTAAAAATAAGCTCGTTACCATAGACATTTAACTGGGAGGCGATTTGATCACTAACAAACGGGCCAAGGCTCAACGATAAAGGCTCATAACCGGCCGTCTTCAATTGGTTGATCCATTTATCAACCTCACTCTGCCGGATCACCGAAATAAAAGACTGATCTCCGGAAGCAAAATTTTGCACATAAAAATCACTAAAACTGGCATTGGGCAGAATTTTAGTGAAATTTTGCTGATCTATTTCCTCAGTCTTTTCGATTTGCCTGTTCAGCACGCCTTTGCCCGAAATATTGACTGCTACAAATGATTTACCAGGCAGATGTTTTTTTAACTCTTCAATACCACCCAGGTCAGTTATCTTTTTCTCAATATTCAGGCTATTGTTCTTTACCGAAATTACGCAAAGATTAAGGCTAATCAATCCATCCTGGCCGAGCTCCAGGTTTAGCCCTGCAATTTGGCTAATCCGGTAATATCTATCCAGTATTGACATTAAATTATTTAGCGTAAAATGGTTGGTTTAATAAATAATACAGTTACTACTTTGGAATTGGTTTTGGTACGGCTACTAAAAATCCATTTCAAAATAGGTATACGTGATAATATTGGAATACCTGACGACGTAAGGTCATTTTCATTCCTTTCAATACCTCCCAATAAAATAGTGTCCTCACTATGTACACGCAAACTAGATTCAAATTTACTAATGGCCTGTGGGGGTGGTGATCCATCTGTTGGTATGGACGTAAAATCTGAAATATTCACCTTTATGCCTAATTTTACCTGATCATCACCCGAAACAATCGGTTTAATATCAACAGACAGGTCGGCTTCCACAGGTGTATAAGTATTAGTAAAAACTGAAGTGTTTGAAGCCGCTGACGCATACAAATTTTGGGTGCTATTTTTGTAGTATTGCTTACTGCCTATGCTCAAACTTGCTGTATGCCCATTCATTGCAGTCAACTTAGGGACGGATCTCACCTCTACATTATTGTTAGACTCCATCGCCTGTATAGTTGCGTAAAAATTGGGCACCACATGCCCCAGGTTGACAGAGGTAAAACTACTTATACTGCTTAAAAAACTGTTTATACTACTGGCACTAAAGGTAAAATTCACTCCAGGGAGAACGGTACCCCCTGTTTTTACACTATCTGACACCCCCGCGGTAATTCCGGTGGCGATGGTTCTTGTCTTGGTAAAATCAATCAATGTCACCTCAATCAATACAACGGGAACCAGTTCATCCAATTGGTTAATAACGTGTTCAATTTCTCTTATCTGTGAACTTGAGCCTGATAATAAAATGGTATTCTGCTCCCTGAATTCTTTAATTTCAACTCCTTTTTTCCAGTCGGCAGGGATCATAGCCACTACGGTGTCAATAGAACGATTCTGCAAGTGGATTGCTTTAAATGCCCGCAGGCCTTCAAGTTTTTTATCGCCTATTAAATAAATGCCATTATCTGATTGAAAAGTGTAATCCGTTCCCTTGAATAACAAGCCCAAAAACTCATCGTATGGAATGTCATTCACATGAATATCAATATTGCCTTTGATCTCTGAATAAATGGAGTAATTGTACTTCATTTCCTGCGAAGCCTGCTTTACCAGGTTCAGGATTGGGGCATTGGTTGCATCCGCAGAAATGAGTTTTTGCCCATTTACAATCCTTGCAAACACACCTGTGGCACCACCCGCACCAAGCGGTGTTCCCGATGTTTTAAATGTTCGCCGAACAGAAGTTTTGTTGTCCCCGTTGATGTACAATTCTTCATTTTCCTCAAGCGGTTGAAACAGATAATAGTTATCATCAGTTTTAATCATTTTAATATCGTTGGTATAGGCCAACTTGTCCATAGCGGTTTCAAACGGAGCCGAGGCGATAAATCCACTTACTTTTTTTCCCTGAAGTGAATTCGGAACGATGACATTTTTACCGGATACCTGGGTTATTTTTTTGGCAACACTCGTAAGACTATCATTATCAAGTGTCAATGATAAAGTGCCGTCAGATCGATTGTAAGTCACTTTTATTTCCTTGACCGGAGGTTTGGCAAACTGCGCTGGGTCTGTGTAAGGAGTCACGTAAATAATAGTACCGACAACCGTAATATCCAGATTATATTTTTGCGAGAGAAAAGCCAGGATGTTGGATGCAGTAACGTCGTTTAAATTGTCGTTAACCGGAAAACTCAGTTTTGGATCGACACTTATACTTAAACTATTAGAACTGGCTATACCCGATAAGTACTGTTGCACAGAGCCATTTATCTGCAAAAACACCTTCTGATTTAATCCGGGAACGGTTTTCGCCAGGCTGTCCAGTTTCTTTTGAATAGCCACGATGCGTGGTGTTTGTTGGGCAAGCAGCTGCAGCGGGCAAATAAATAATAAGCAGATCAATACCGTTCTGGTAAGTTTTTTATACATATCGGGGTTTAGTAATTAAATAATAAGGGGAAGATTTCTTCTATAGAGGTTAAACCGGCATAAAACAATTGGAAGGCATTTTGAGCAAGCGTCTGCACGCCACGCTCATTCAACAATTCCTGGATATACATATTTCCTTTCTTTATTTCAAATGCCAGATCCTGGTCTATTGGTATTACTTCGTAAACAGCTTTACGGCCTTTATAACCAGTGTAATAACATTGATCGCATCCTTTGGTTATAAAATGCTGCTGTACCTTGGCAAATGGTTTAAACTGTTTGGGGTAAGCACTATCGTCAAACTGCGTTTGTTGTTTGCAATACGGACATAAGAGACGTACTAAGCGTTGCGCAACCGTGGTATTCAATGTACTGGCTACTAAAAATGGAGGTATTCCCATGTCAATCAAGCGCGAAACGGTACCCCAGGCCGAATTGGTATGAATGGTAGATAACACTAGGTGACCGGTTAATGCGGCCCTAATGGCCATATTGGCCGTTTCGGTGTCCCTGATCTCGCCAACCATTATTACATCCGGATCCTGACGTAAAAAAGTCCGCAAAGCCGCCGCGAAAGATAGGCCTATCGATTCCTTCAACTGTACCTGGTTAATACCTTCCAAGGTGTATTCTACCGGGTCCTCAATGGTCAGGATATTCGTGGTCTCTTTGTTGAGCAGTTTCAGCGTGGCATATAGGGTCGTTGTTTTACCAGATCCGGTCGGCCCGCTGATCAGCAAGATGCCATTAGGCCTTTTTGCTCCTTGTAAATAATTGTCCAAATCGAATTCTGAAAAGCCCAGGCTGTTGAGATCAATTTCTGTGGCATCATTATTCAATAGCCTTAAAACCACTTTTTCACCATACAAGGTGGGCAATATAGATACCCGGATATCGAACTGCTGGTCGTTATATTTAAAATTGATCCGGCCATCCTGCGGCAAACGTTTTTCGGCGATATCCAGATTGGAAAGAATTTTTATTTTATTGATCAGTGCCGGGTACTCGTCCCTTTTTAACAGATAACGTTCTACCATCATCCCATCTATCCGGATACGCACACGGCATTTATTTTCATAACTCTCGATATGAATATCACTGCTCTTTAAATTCTTGGCTTCCTGTATTAAATTCGTCAGGAAATTATCGGCATTGTTATGCAGTTGTAATTGGGCCGAACCCTGCATCGCGTTGTCCTTAATATAGTATTTGGAAAGCAGGCGTGCTATCGATTCAGCAGGTATGGGTTCAAGCTCAATCTCACTGTTCAGCAATATCTCCAGCTCTGAGGCGAGCAGGTTTTGATCAGCGCTTTGCTCACAATACAATAAAAACGAGCTATTTGATTTTGCTTTAGGTAAAATACGGTAGTGCCAGGCTTGGTCCTTGGTGAGCCAATGCAATTGATCCGTAAGTATAGTGATATCTCCCGTAAAACTCATTTTGTGATAAGGCGTAACAACCAGGCATCGTCGGTAAGGTCAAAAAGACGATACCACCAATGCCCTGCTAAAAGTAATGCAAAAATTAAGGCCTGCAAACCCGCAAGCGGAATATGATTAAATTTATTTTTAGTAACCAGGTTACGGATTAACCAAAACAATAAAATCATCAGTAAACTGGCAACATAAAAAAACAAATAATTAAGCACTGATAAATAAAACGCAATACTCAGCAAAAAAAGGATATCACCCCAACCAAGTAACGTTTGTGTTACATTGATCCATTTTTTGCTTTTTACCGAAAAGTAGATGGCGAGTATAAAAAGTTGTAAAGCTAAAAAAACAATATTAATTGCCGAAGGTACCCAAGCATCACTCATGGTTTGATGTTGCAGCTTCAGGATAAATAAGCCAGCTGTCAATAATGGAAACAAATACCAGTGTACAGAACGGCTTAGGATATCCTCCAGGAATATCAATAACAAAACACCAATACTCAGCAAATGGAACAGCAACACTTAATCGGGGGTAACTTCTTTTAGATTTTTATCCTGGTCAATTTCCCAAACATTAAACGTCCCGTTACCATTGAAATCAACTACTGCTGTTGCTCTGGCCGTAAAACCGGCATTGGTAGCGCTTACAATTTCAATACGGTAGTTGGCCCGGCCGTTTTTTGCGTCGGTTACCAGCGGATCCTGTATAAATCCAATTTCGGTAAAGTCTTTCGAGTATTTGGAATGCTCATAAAAATAGCTTTGCTCAAGTGTTTGGATGTGAGTAAGCTGGGTTTTGGCTTCTACACTTTTGGCTTTGGTAATTAAAGGCAATAAATTGGGTAAAGCCAGCAATACCAGGATACCGATAATTACCAGTACCACCAAAATTTCAGTAAGGGTATAAGCTTTAACGCGTTTTTTTAATAAAGGTATAGGCAATTTCATTTTTCAAATATGTAACTATTCTAATCAGTTCAAAAGAAAATGTTAAAAAAGATATCCGGTATCAATTTAATTGGATAGTTGTAAGTCGGCGCACACGCGGCCAATTAGGAGATTAAGTGTCTGCTGACTAATTGACTTATGATGTCCCACGGATACAGGACACGAAGAAAACACCCCGAAACAGGCGATACAAGCGATCTTTGAAAATCAATAAGTTAACATGCCGGATGGGCCACTTTGGGACAAATGGGACAAAAATTCAAAAAAAATGTATCCTGTTTTATCCAATTTTCATCTATTAACATAACTGCATCTTTCTTTTTACTCTATCAATAATAAGATATTTACAATCATCACTTCCCGATACAATAATTAATTTAATACTGACTATCAACAAGTTACATGTTTTAAGTTACAAATAAATAACAATTTTTTTTATCTACTTTTAAAATCATTTAATGTGGGAAACCTTAGTTTCCAGAACACAAATCTGGCAATCTAATCAAGTTGTTTTCCTCAAATCCCCCTATAAAAAATCTGGAAACTATGCTCCGAAGAGCATCAGTCGCCCTAAATATATTAAGCCGCCACTCATTTTTGATTATAAAACGCAAATAGAATTTTAATTTAATAGAGGATTATTAAACTTGCAGAAATTATAAGTAAATAATTATGAACGAGTATGCCCTTATTACCGGCGCGAGTAAAGGAATCGGCAGGTCTGTTGCATTACAACTAGCAGGTTTGGGCTACAACCTGTTATTAACAGCACGGTCTGAACCGGAACTGCAACAATTGGCTCAGCTAATTAAAAAAGATTACAATGTTAATGCCGATTACCTTGCTATTGACTTGTCAGAAGATGGCGCAGCCGCAAAACTTTCCGGCTGGTGTAAAGAGTCGACGTTTCCTGTATCTGTATTAATCAATAATGCAGGTTTCGGTGCCTGGGGCAATTTTGAGGAATTGGATCTGCAAGAACAAATAAAAATGCTCAACCTGAATATTAACGCATTAGTTGAGCTTACTTATTTTCTGCTGCCTGTGTTAAAGAAACAAAATACAGCATTTATACTAAACGTAGCGAGCACGGCAGCCTATCAGGCCGTTCCTACCTTGGCATTATATTCGGCAAGTAAGGCTTTTGTATTGTCTTTTAGCAGGGCATTAAGATATGAGCTGATAGATACAACTGTTTCTGTAAGCTGCCTCTGCCCTGGTCCCACGGATACCGGCTTTGCTCATCGTGCCGGTATGGATGCACTGGCCGAACTGGCGACAAAGTTTAACATGCAGCCAAATGAAGTAGCAAAAATTGGATTAAAAGGGATGTTCAATAAAAAAGCAGAGATTATACCGGGCTTTTTAAATAAGCTCTCTGCAACCGGCGCAAGGCATCTTAACAAATCACTTATCGAGCGCATTACCAATAACTTATATAAAAAATAAAATAAGTTTTGCATTTATAAATATTTCTCTACATTTGCATTGTCTACTATATCTATAGACATAGTATTTAATTGAATAATAAACAACATATCCCAACATCGCCATCCATGCAAATGCACCTATCCTCCGGGGTCATGTGTTGCTGTTGTTGTTAATACTTCCCTGGTCATTCATTTCAACATTCTGATCTGCCGGTTATAAAGCAGTTTCTCATTTATTCATATTTTTAATTTCTTATTTCATGTCAATTCTATATCCAAAGTATACCCTTGGTTCTGTAATCACCGCTGAACAACGTCACTTTTTTAACGAAAATGGATTCATCCACTTTAAAAACTTCATTAAACCCGAAACAGTTGCTGATATTATTCGTGCATCTGAACAGGTACAGCAAAACTGGATCAGCAATAACATTGAAAAAATAAACGGAGTACCAATTAAGTATGGAAAGGACCTGGATGGTACTGCTATTGTACAGCGCTTTGCATTTATCAATCTGCATCACCCAATTTTTTCTGAATTCACAAAAGATCCACGATTTAATGTACTGCTCAACCTGGTTGGCGCAGGTGCGCGTTTAGGCACTACCGAAAAAGACGGAATGGTGCTTAATCACTATGTAAACGGGCCCAATAGCAGCTTTACCAAAATGGGCTGGCATACCGATGGCTTAAGGGATATTTTCCACGGTCAAAAGCTAAACCCAATGCTCAATGTGGGTATCCACCTAAGCACCTTAAAACCCGAAAACGGCGGACTAAGAATCCTTCCCGGCACACATAAACAAAACCTGTACAGCATGTTGTTCCGCAAAAAATATTTCCTGGACAATAATGCCGATAAAAACGAAGTAGCGATCATTCCGGAAGCAGGTGACTTAACTATACACGATGGTCGCTTATGGCATCGTGTAGCACAGTCTTCTGTTATTGGCGAAGAGAGCCGCAGAAGAGTGATCTATATCCCCATTATAGCCGGTAAATATGCGCCAAAACATGAGGATAGTCCCACGGCATTTTATCAACGTTTTGCAAGCCTGGTTAAATAACAAGCGATGATTATTGCTATTATTATCGGCTACTTTATCCGGAGGAAAAGATTGGCTACCGTAAAAGTTAAGGTACTAAACTAAATATGCTAAACCACACCATAATTAAATAAGAAATTCATCATATTTAAAAGTTAGTAGCCTAAATGAGGTTTAGGCTCCGGAAGATAATCATATCTCCCCCGGCGGTGGGTTTCCGCCGGTGACTTTAACCTAACACTTATAAACATGAAAAAAACAGCAGCTATTTTAATTATCCTGATTTTAGTTATTGTACATAACCGACTATTTGCGCAAACCACTACAGGTAATCTCACCATCGAAAGCTATTACAAAGTAAAATGGGGCTATGCCGATGAGTTTATTGCTTTATGGAAAAAGAACCATTATCCGCTCCTTAAAAAACTACAGGATAAAGGCGATATCGTTAACATCAAAGCCGAAACGCCTGTTCTGCATAGCAGTGAAGACAGCCGCTGGGATTTTAAAGTAGCCATAACTTTTAAAAATGAACACCTGGCCCTGGATTACAGCATTGTTGATCCCTTTAAAAAAGACCTTTATCCCGATCAGGAAAGCTATAAAGCAGCAGAACAGCACCGCTTTGAACTGCTTATTTCACATTGGGATGCAATTGTGGAACCAGTGCCTCTGCCTTAAGAATTCTCCATATTTCGTTCTGCCAGCTATAAGATTTTGCAATAAATATTAAATATCTATTTATTCTATAGATTTAATATACTATTATTGTAAAACAGAGATTACAGATCATCCATATCCTTTTATTAATTAAAAAATGGCAGAACAAATAACAAAACAAACGGCCCTGGGCGACGCAGCCGCCAGACAATTGGCCATTGCTACGCGCACCGTTCCACAATTATCAAAAATTACCCCGCGCTGGTTACCTCAGCTTTTAAATTGGGTCCCTGTTGAATCGGGTGTATATCGTTTAAACAGGGTTAAAGATGCGGAAAACGTTGAAGTAGATTGCTCATCAAGAGATGAGCGTGAACTACCATCAACCTTTGTTGATTATATTGAAAATCCACGCGAATACAACCTGAGTGCCGTAAATACAGTGCTGGATGTGCATACCCGCGTATCAGATTTATACAGTAAGCCCTATAACCAGATCAGCGAACAGCTTCGCCTAACTATTGAAATTATAAAAGAAAGACAGGAAAGTGAGCTGATCAATAATGAAGAATATGGCTTGTTGCATAGTGTTACGCCGGCGCAAAAAATCAAAACAAGGCTTGGCCCGCCTACCCCCGACGATCTGGACGAGCTGATAACAAAAGTTTGGAAAGAGCCAGGATTTTTCCTGCTTCATCCACTGGCTATTGCCGCGTTTGGGCGCGAGTGTACCCGCAGAGGTGTGCCGCCGCCAACTGTCTCTCTTTTTGGCTCACAATTTATTACCTGGCGTGGAATTCCGCTGATTCCTTCAGATAAACTGCCTATCCACAACAATAAATCCAAAATCATACTGCTCAGAACCGGCGAGAGTCGCCAGGGCGTTGTTGGTTTATTCCAACCCGGTTTACCTGGGGAACAATCACCCGGACTATCAGTACGCTTTATGGGGATCAATAACAAAGCTATTGCCTCCTACCTGGTATCGCTTTACTGTTCATTAGCGGTATTGGTTGATGATGCAATTGCGGTATTGGAAGATGTTGAATTAGGAAATTATCATGAGTACAAATATTAACGAAGATAGTCTTCCCGACTTGCAGGAGCTTGAAAAGCTGGCAAACCAATTTTTCAAAGCTGCATCTGGGAGCACTGATCCAATTGCTCAAATAAACCCACCGAAGGGCTATAACCCGGCGACTGAGTATCCCAGTGATATACCCGGTACGGATGGTTTTCCCATTGCCTTGTTTGGCAACAATCCGCAACCGGCTTCACTTTCGGGGGTTGGCGCATCTCCTTCGGCAATTAATCAGGGGAATGTCATCAACCTGAAAGATCCTCAAACCAGTTTTGATGATCCGGCTTTACAAAGTTCAAAATCATCAAACAACAAATCGGTTACTGCTTTTTCCGGAAGTGGATTATCGCCCAGCAACTTTAACCGGCTACCTTATTTACAGGATCATTCTTTTGAGCAGGAATTGCAGGATACACTTAATAAAATAAATACCACGCCCCCGCTTCCGCAACTTCCTTTCGAATCATTGCAGCATGGAAACGAACCTTCGTATTATTTTCTGAAATCGGTTCCGCCTCAATTTTCTGCCGCCAGATCATCAGGCGCAAGTGGTATCATCAATCCACCTTTTGATGTAAACATTATCAGACAGGACTTTCCCATACTGAGGGAACAGGTAAACGGCAAACAATTAATCTGGCTGGATAATGCGGCAACTACCCAAAAGCCTATACAGGTTATCGATCGAATCAGCTATTTCTACGAGCATGAAAATTCAAACATTCATCGTGCTGCACATGAACTGGCGGCAAGGGCCACTGATGCTTATGAAGGTGCCCGCAAAAAGGTGCAGAATTTTCTGAATGCAGCATCTGTTAAAGAGATTGTTTTTGTGAGAGGTGCCACCGAGGCCATTAACCTGGTTGCCAAAAGCTGGGGCGAACAAAACCTGCAGGCTGGTGATGAAATTATTGTAAGCCATCTGGAGCACCATGCAAACATTGTTCCCTGGCAACAACTGGCCGCAAAAAAGAATCTTAAGATCAGGGTAATTCCGGTGGATGATGACGGGCAGCTTATCATAGATGAGTATGTCAAGCTACTAAATCCTAAAACAAAGCTGGTATCCTTTACACAGGTTTCTAACGCGCTGGGAACAGTAACCCCTGCCGAACAAATTGTGAGGCTGGGTCACCTGGCAGGCGCAAAGGTTTTAGTAGATGGGGCACAATCGGTATCGCACATGCCGGTTGATGTGCAGGCGCTAAACGCGGATTGGTTTGTTTTCTCGGGCCACAAAGTATTTGCACCTACCGGCATTGGGGTGCTTTATGGAAAAGAAGATCTTTTAAACGAAACCCAACCGTGGCAGGGCGGCGGAAATATGATTCTCGATGTAACTTTTGAACATACGCAATATCATGATGCTCCGGCACGATTTGAAGCCGGTACAGGCAACATTGCCGATGCTGTTGGACTTGGCGCAGCAATTGATTATGTAACTCGCCTTGGCATGCCGAACATTGCGCTATATGAGCATTACCTGCTTATTTATGCTACCCAACTTTTAAAAGAAGTACCGGGCTTGCGACTGATAGGTACTGCGGCCAACAAAGCCAGTGTATTATCATTTGTGCTGGAAGGATATAAAACGGAAGAGATTGGGCACGAACTCAATAAACAGGGTATTGCCGTTCGCTCGGGCCATCATTGCGCACAGCCTATATTGCGTCGTTTTGGGGTAGAAAGTACGGTAAGGCCATCACTCGCATTTTATAATACCTGCGCCGAAATTGATTTACTTGCAGAAACGCTTCATCGACTTAAAAAATGAAAATGGAAGCAAACCGCGTTAATACTTTTATTGAACACCTATACCAAATCCATAAGGCGGAGTGGGAAGCCACTCCGTCTTTCAGGCAGGCGGTTGACTGGCTGTCAGATCTTTTTGAATTCCTTTTTCCCAATAACCGGTTAAATAAACAATCGATTTATGAAGGCCAGCTCAAAAAAAAACCAGATCGATCTGGAGAATATTTTATTGAGTTACCTCGATCCATCAACCATAAACATTGATGAAGTTATTTATAAATTTTACGCCTCGCTCGAAGAGATTTACCAGAATTTAAGGCTCGATGCCACCAAAATTTACGAGGAGGATCCTGCCGCCGTCAGCATCCACGAGGTAATTGTTTCCTATCCCGGTTTTTATGCAACAGCTGTTTACCGCATTGCCAATAAGCTGTCGCAATTATCGGTACCTATTTTACCCCGCATACTTAGCGAACACGCACATGGTAAAACAGGTGTGGATATTCACCCCAATGCACAAATTGATGTACCTTTTTTTATTGACCATGGTACGGGTATTGTTATTGGCGCTACCAGCATTATTGGTAAAAATGTTTGTATTTACCAGGGTGTTACCTTGGGGGCAGCACAGGTAAGTAAAGTTTTGTCGGATGTTAAGCGGCATCCCACGGTAGAAGATAATGTAACCATTTATGCCCGCAGCACTATACTTGGTGGCAAAACAGTTATAGGGCACAACAGTGTTATTGGCGGCAGCGTATTTTTAACAAAAACTGTAGCTCCCTATTCAAGTGTTTTCAATACGCATCAATTAAGGATAGAGGTTCGGGAAGAGTAAATAATAATAGTGTGTTTAAAGTGTAGTTTTCCCCTCATTTCTCTCTGCAGTTCCTCCCTTTCTACAACTGATTCAAACATCATCTGTAATAATCTTATTCATTTTTAAATAATGTATATAAAGTCTATAGATTTTATATACATTTGTAATGTTTAGTTGATTTAATAGTTTGAAAGCGCTTATCTATAGGTTGAAGGTTATTTTCTTCAACCTTCGGATGAGCCAGAAAATGAAGCTGATTCAATAATGAATAATACAAAGATTTACCTGGATAATGCAGCGAGTACTCCGCTTGACAGAGAGGTGTATAATGTAATGACGCCCTATTTATTGGATCAGTTTGGCATCCCCTCCGCACATCACGGATTTGGCAGGGACGCAAAGGCCGCCATTGAAATAAGCAGGACAAACATCGCCAAATTATTGAACGCATTGCCCGAAGAAATCATTTTTACTTCCGGAGGCGCAGAGGCAAATAACCTGGCCATTATTTCACCTATTGAATGCGCCTTTATTGATCATGTCATCACTACTCCGTTTGAACATCAGGCAATACTCAAAACATTGAAAGCCCTGCAGCGAAAACAAGATGTAAGGGTGAGTTACATCAGGCACGATGAAAAAGGCAACCTTGACATTAGCCATCTGGATTATTTACTCCGGACCAATACCCGCAACCTGGTATCAGTAATGCATGCCAATAACGAAGTGGGAAATTTGAACGATATAGAAACAATCGGCTTGCTTTGTGAAAAATATAAAGCCATTTTCCATACCGATGCCGCACAAACTGCGGGATGTTCCAGCTGGTATCCAGCGGTTCCTTTTCATCTAATCCAAAATGAGCATCTGTTTGATCTTCAAAATAATAATTAGAAACTCCGATAATGTTGCCGGCGTTCCTTAATTCTTTTTTTCTGATTCGTGGGAGATTGGCTATCCCTGCTTTTTTATCCGTAAGGTCAACATGGTAATATTCTTCGGCCAGGGTGGAGTATTTGTAACCGGCTTCGCCATCTGTAATAACAAACAAATCAACTGTGCCATGCTGCTCTTTTGCAATTTTATAAAGTGTTACCGAAAATATGCTTTCATCATCAGGGTGAGCTACAACTACCAGCACACGCAGACCGGATGATGCATTTTGCGCCGTTACCTTTAATATAGTTAAAGGGAGCAGAAAAACAAGCAGAGGAAGAATGAATTTATAGCGCATTACGCATCAATTATTGTATGAGAGAAATTAAAAATTTAAGCTATGCAGCTACTGTTTGATAAACTGATGCAATCACTTCGGCCACTTGGTCTATTTCGTTTATCGTATTAAACTTGCTGAATGAAAAACGGAGATTATCAGAGCCATTTTCCACACCTAATGCCTTTAATACATGCGATGTGGAGCTATCACCGCCGGATACCGCAATGTGGTTATCATCAAGAAACTGTAGCAGGTTGCGGGTTTGAGGTAAATTAATACTCAATATGGCCGCAATACTTTTGGTTGCATCGGCAGAATTACCATTAAACCCTATGCCGGGAACCAGTGCAGACAGTTTGGCAATCATCCGGTCTTTGAGACTTTGTATTTGCTGTACTTTTTTATCTGTTTCATTATAGGCTATCGCCAGTGCTTTGGTCATGCCAATAATGCCGGGTATATTTTCT
>Ga0206833_1017_pt2 | contig 41453 bp, 34 predicted proteins | sample Alteio_BWOrgCont_32_FD_152891 | JGI IMG/M metagenome (GOLD analysis project Ga0206833, IMG submission 152891) | Enriched cells from forest soil in Barre Woods Harvard Forest LTER site, Petersham, Massachusetts, United States -... | ecosystem: Environmental > Terrestrial > Soil > Temperate forest >... | reverse complement strand
ACAGGTTGCTTGCGATAGCGTTAGCCAAGACGTTATATTTGCAATAATAAATGACCCAGATAAGAGAAATAAAATGTCCGCATTGCGGGGAATGGACGTTGTGGAACGGCGATATTGATGATCGTTGTTTGTATTGCGATGGCTTTCTGGAACCCAAAAGATTTTCGCGCGAAGTAGAGAAAAAGATCCGCAGGGAGGTAATAAAAGAGAGCGATTACTTTTTTATAAAACCCGGAGACAACGAATTTAAACGAACCGTTAAAACCTTTTTTAACAATTTGCGCTGGCTGGCTTACTATCTGCAGATAACTTTTTTTGTATTTATAACGTTATTACTGCTGTTGCTAAGCTTATTGCCCGGATAAATGAAAACACTGCATAATCCCTGGTTTATTGTTGGCTGCCTTACCTGGGTTACGGTACTGGTTTTGCGAAAAATCCATCACCCACTACCTTATCTTAACGGTTATATTAACGATGCCTTTGCTATACCTGTTATTGCTAACCTGGGGCTTTGGTTCAACCGGGTCTTTATCATAAAAAACGACCATTATGTGCTATCAAAACGGCAGGTAATTTTTATTGTAGTGTATGTGGCCATCGTATTTGAAGGCTTTTTGCCCTACCTGTCAAAAACCTATACTGCCGACTGGATTGACGTGTTGCTTTATATTTTCGGCGGCTTATTTTTCTATAAGGTGATGAACAAAGCGCAAATAGAGCAGAGGTCTTAAACCCACATACCATTTATTTCTTTTCGATGCTCAAGGCTCCTGTTGGGCATTTATTTACCTGCTCAATAATCTCGTTACTGGTAGCGCCATCCATATTTACCCAGGGCTTTGCGGCCGGATTAAAAACGGTTGGCAGCTGGGTTGCGCAGCGTGCAGCATGGCGACAAAGATCAGGCTTCCAGGCCACGGTAATATCGCCGTTGGTATAGCTGTGTTTATTTTTCTCTTCGCCATCGCTGTACGCAAATGTGCGGATCTGGATTTCGCCCTCCAGTATTTTTGAAACAGGGCAAACTTTGGCAATTTGTATTAACCGTTCGCGTTGCTCATCAGTTACCGGCGATGAAAAATCAACATCGCGGTCAATTATGGTTATTACTTTATCGTCCTTTGTTTCCTGGTACATATTTACCGAAACCCCAATTTCCGGTACATCCCAGCCTTTCCTGTCGATATACATACGCAGGGTAGCAATGGTACAGGTACCTAACGACGATAGCAATAAAGTATAAGGATCGGGGCCCAAATCATTACCCCCGGTGGCTTCAGGTTCATCAACAATAAACTTACCATGCCGCCACTCAACGGTACATTTATATTTTTCGGTACCAATTACGGCAGTTATCGGGTGTTCCAGCAGGTATTTCATAAACAGTATTTTAATTGGAATAATTTTTCAGCTATCTCCAGGATTCTCTCAGCAAAACATCAATTTAATTTCGGGCTAAAGTCCACTATTTTTCACTATCAAATCCGTCGGCTTTAGCCGACGGCAATATGTCTTATCATGGCAGTTCAACGCTATCTTATCTCACCGATCAGCCAATGCCATGAACTATGAACCATCAACTATGAACCACAAAGAACCATCAACTAAAAACCACTAAAACAGCACATCTGCATAAGCAGGCGTAATGCTGAATATCTTTTTGGCAAAGGGACAAAGCGGCAAAATTTTAATATGCTGTTCGCGGGCATAGTCAACGCCCGCTTTTACCAGTTTGCGGCCAAGGCCCTTGCCTTCGTAGGCTTCATTTACCTCAGTATGGTCAATTATTATTTTTCCCGGACCAGAAAAAGTATAATGCATCAGGGCTATTTCCTTACCTTCGTCTTCAATAAAAAAGGCTCCGCGTTTGCCGTCGTTTCGGTTTTGTATCTCCATAAATAAATATCGCTTAAATATAACGGTTGATAAGTACGTTTAATGTACAATATGTGTCAAAAAATGTGACCATTCGCTAAAATTAAAGAATATTACTTACTTTTAAATGCATGCAAACCATAACATCTTCCATATTAAAATCATTCGAAGCGTTAAAAAACGTACCTGAAGATCAGCTTGACTGGCTGATAGATAATTGTACAGAACATACACTTCCAGATGGTGAGCCTTTTGTTAAACCCGGCGATGAGCTTAGCGGACCTCACTTTATAATAAGCGGGCGCTTACAGCTTTACATTACGCAAAACGGCAGCAGACGCGATTTTGCCACCTTTGGCCCTGGCGATGTAACCGGCTATCTGCCTTATTCGCGCGGAATGGTAGCTACTGCCAACAGCCAGGCGGTAGGAGAACTGTACTATTTATCGTACCCTACCGAAAGGATTAGGGAAATGATAAACAATCACTTTGAACTTACCCAGGCGCTGGTACACGTAATGAGCAACCGCGTACGTGAGTTTACCGCACTACAGCAGCAAAATGAAAAAATGATGGCGCTGGGCAAGCTTTCAGCTGGGCTGGCGCACGAATTAAATAACCCGGCATCGGCCATTGTGCGCGATTCGGTGGCATTGATAGAGCATTTACGGATGGAGCCGCAATCGCTAAAAAAAGTAATTGCTATAAAAATGAATTCGGAGCAGGTAGATGGTTTGAATAGAGAACTCGCACTGCTGCTTGCTGTTAAAGAACGGCCGCATTTAACCCTGAAAGAGAAAACGAAGCGTGAAGAAGAACTTACCGACTGGCTGGACGAGCACGAGGTTGAAAATAGTTACGACATAGCCGAAACTTTTGTTGATTTTAACTTTACGGTTGAAAACCTGGAAATGTTTTGCAATCATATTCCAGCCAATTATTGCTCGCCGGTTTTTAGCTGGATAAGTAACCTGCTGGTAAAGGAGCGGATGGTTGAAGATATACAGGAATCATCGCGAAGGATTGCCGACCTGGTAAGTTCTGTGAAGATTTTCACCCATATGGATCGTGGATCGGATAAGCAATATGCTGATATTCACGTAGGCATACGCAATACGCTTACCATGCTGGGTTATAAGATTAAAAAAGACAATGTTACCATTGTTGAAGATTATGATGAATCGCTGCCGCCGGTAAAAGCCATGATAGGCGAACTTAACCAGGTATGGACCAACCTGATTGACAACGCGCTGGACGCCATGGAGCCAAACGGTAAAGGTACCTTAACCATAAAAACCGAAAGAGAACGCCAGTTTGTACAGGTTTTTATAATTGACGATGGCCCGGGCATCCCTGAAGAGATAAGGACACGGATATTTGATCCGTTTTTTACCACTAAAGAAATGGGCAAAGGCACAGGCATGGGTTTAGAAGTAGTACTCAGGATAGTACACCAGCATAATGGCTCAATAAAAGTAAGATCGGTACCGGGCAAAACTGAATTTATTGTTTGCTTCCCGATTGACGGATAATATTTTTAGTCTTGAGTGGGGAGTCTGAAGTTGAATATCTGAAATCAACCATTATTTCATTTTTAAAACATAAACTCAAGATTACAGACTTTAGACTCAGGACTTAACACTAAATAGATAACGATTACACTACTACCCAATGGAACGACCCATAATTTTTTCAATAGATGATGATCCACAGGTGTTACGTGCCATAAGCCGTGATCTGCGAACGATGTACGGCAAAGAATATAAAATTTTAAGCACAACATCGGCCAATGAAGCGTTAGAGAGCTTAACTGATTTAAAAAACAGCTCGGATGTTGTTGCCATGTTTGTTTGCGATCAGCGTATGCCCGAAATGGAGGGCGTAGCCTTTTTGGAAAAAGCCATAAAAATATTTCCTGATGCCAAGCGTGTACTTTTAACCGCTTACTCAGATACCGAGGCTGCTATTAAGGCCATAAATGACGTTAAGCTCGATTATTACCTGATGAAGCCCTGGGATCCGCCGGAAGAAAAACTTTTCCCGGTGATAAATGATCTGCTTGATGATTGGCAAAGTGACTACGAACCCGTATTTAAGGGCATTAAGGTGGTAGGCTACCAGTTTTCGCCACAATCGCATACGGTTAAAGATTACCTGGCCAGCAACCTTGTACCTTACCGCTGGCTGGATATTGAGAAAAACCCGGATGCAAAAGATGCGCTGGAACTAAACAAAGTAGGTGTTGAGCAATTGCCAATGGTTATTTTTGAGGATGGCACTTATTTATGCAAACCCACTATAAGGGCCATTGCTGAAAAGGCGCGCAAAAGCCCGCAAATAATTAAAGAAATTTATGATGTGGTAATTATCGGTGCTGGTCCGGCGGGCTTGGCAGCTGCGGTTTACGGTGCATCAGAAGGATTAAAAACTTTATTGATTGAGCGCAAGGCTCCGGGCGGGCAAGCAGGATCAAGTTCGAGAATTGAGAATTACCTGGGCTTTCCATCCGGTTTAAGCGGAGCTGATTTGACAAGGCGCGCCATTAGCCAGGCAAAACGTTTGGGTGCCGAATTTTTATCACCCCAGGCGGTAAATGACATCACCCAAAAAGATGGTTATAAAACTATTATATTGGATGATGGCCCCGAAATTATTAGCCGTACGGTGGTAATAACCACCGGTGTTGATTACCGTAAGCTGGACGTTAAAGGTATTGAAAACTTTACCGGCGCAGGCGTGTACTACGGAGCTGCCATGACCGAAGCTTCGGCCTGTAAGGATAAGGATGTTTATATTATTGGCGGCGGTAATTCGGCAGGACAATCGGCGGTGTATTTGTCTAAATATGCAAAAAACGTGTATATCATTATCCGCAGGGACAGCTTATCATATACCATGTCGGCCTATTTGATTACGCAGATTGAAAACATTGAAAATATTTCCTTATTAACAGATACCGAAGTAATAGAAGCCTGTGGCGGTAATAGCCTCGAAAAACTTACGCTTATCAATGTTAAAACAAAGGAATGTGTGAGCAAGGAAGCGGCCGCTCTATATGTTTTTATTGGTGCAAAACCTTATACCGACTGGATAAAGCTTGATATTTTAAAAGATGAAAAAGGCTTTATCGAAACCGGCCGCGAACTGAGGCGATACGACCAGTTCTCGAAAATATGGAAAATTAAACGCGATCCTTTTTTACTGGAGACCAGTTGCAGCGGTATTTTTGCTGCCGGCGATGTACGCGCCGGAGCCATGAATAGGGTAGCATCAGCCGTAGGCGAAGGATCAATGGCGATAAGCTTTGTACATAAGTATTTGGCGGAGGTATAGTTTTTCTTACGCTAAAGATCGTTTGGACGAAAGTATTGAGGCAAAACTGTCACTTTAGCAACAGCGAAAAATCTTTGGTGCCGAATAAGCAAAGCGCAGAGCCTGTTTATCGCAAAAGATTTCTCTCTATCGTTCGAAATGACATAATTTTATAGATCAACAAAAACAAACACCATGGAAGACGACGTTTGCCAACACCTGGAAGCGATAAAATCGCTTAAGCACCCCAAAGCATATGTGTGCGAAGAATGTGTTAAAGTTAACGGCACGTGGCTGCATCTGCGTACCTGTCAAACCTGTGGGGTAACGCTGTGTTGTGATAGTTCGCCCTCGCAGCATGCCAGTAAACACGCGCGTGAGAGCGGGCACCCAGTAGTGATCTCGGCCGAGCCCGGCGAACGCTGGCTATGGTGCTATGTTGATGAAATGATGGCGGAATATTGAGTTTGCAGTTATTAATTTGCAGTGGGCAGTTAGCTACGGGATACAAATAGGTAAACCTGCCTACTGGTAACCGCTAACTTTATTAACTGTAAACTTCTTTAAATAACATCCCACTTAGCCAGATACCTGTCGAGCGATAATGGGCCCGAACCTATAATGGTAAACATAACCAGTAATATCAATGCAGTAATTGATGGCCATGCCATTGTGTTAATTGCTGAAACAAAAAAGTCTGTAAAAAACACGGCCGCCAGTACTATTGGTATTTGAATAATACAGGCAAAACGCGTAAGCGTACCCATGGCTATTAATACGCCACCAACCAGGTGGGCAAAGGTAACGTAGTAAACCACCGTCATTAACAAAGCGGCGGGGATATAAACTACGCTTTGATCTTCAATCATATCTTTCAGATACGCGGAGTTATCTAAAAAAGCGAAGCCCTTAAGCATTAAGAAAATCCCCAACGCTACACGAATAATATCCAACACCATAGGGTGATGCGTATCGCCCCAGTTTTCAATTTTATGAACAACGTTCATTACAACCTCCTGTTTTTAAGTAAAATAGGTTTATAATTGGTTAGATAGCTTTTGGTTTAAACTATCAGTATATTTACTTTATAACAATAAAGTTACACAACTGGTTTTAAAAAAACAATAGCGCTGGGTTTTAAATTAAGAGCGTTCGAAACAAAGAAAACAAACAACAAGACTGGCATCCTGATTATTAAATCCCTGCTGACCCTGAAAGTGAAATGACAAAAAATGCACCATAGGTGCGAAATATCGGTAGAAAATATTGATGCAAAATGTTTTGCGTGCTGTAGGTACGCTACACACCGGCGTACAGGTTTCGTACCTACGGCACGATATTGTTATTGATTTTTCTTTCTACCAAGCTTTGACCCCTCTGGGGTCTTTCCTCGATTTAATTATTTGAACATGACATATATAGCGGTATTAAAACTTATTAGCGTTTAATACCGGGTTTTGGCTGGCATTTACCTGATAGGTGTAAATGGTATTATCTTTATTTACCTCAACTACCCGGTACCCGCGGTAATCGGTTCCCCAGTTGCCCCCAATGTGCGAGTCGAAAAAATGCGGGAATTTATCGGTATATCGTACACCATCAAGCGTATGATCGTGCCCGTGGAAAGCTGCTTTCACATTCGGATATGCCTGCAGCAGATTAACGGTTTCGGGGCAGTTTAAAAATATATTGGCTTCGGTTTTTAACCATTGAACGGGCGCAATATGCAGCACCACAAACACGATTTTCTTATCAGTAAGCTTATCGAATGATGATTTTAAAAATTCATTATCCGGGCAAACATATCCTCCTTTGGTATCGGCAGTATTGGCAAACACAAAAGCCACCTCGTCCATTTCAATAACATATTTATCCTCGTAGCCAAAAACAGTTTTCCATATCCCGCCATCTGCAAAATCATGATTACCCGGAATAGTATAGCAGGGTACAGCTAACTTATCCAGATAATTTCTTTTTATCTCGGGCAATAAATCAGGACGGTTATGTACCAGATCGCCATTAATGATCACTAAATCAAGTTTATTTTTGGTGTGGTCTTCATTCAGCCATTTAACCATACTACTGGTATAAGCAGCATAATCGGTGCCTTCCTGCCCGTAATGAATATCAGATGCAATAGCAAACCTTAATTTAGGTTTAGAAGCCAGTTGCCTTTTATAGGCATTATTATTTGCTGCAAAAGTATTAACAGCGGGTAAAAGACTAACTGCGGCAATACCTGTTGCAGCTTTTTCAATAAAATTTCTGCGTGAGCTCATTGGCTAAATTTAAATAAAAGTAAAATCTGCCATTAAGATATCATTAGTTCTGAATAAATTAAAATACTTCCTTCCGGTTTGGCCTCACCTAAATCCTCTCCAGGGGGAGAGGACTTAAACTTCGCGCTTTTTTAAAGCCCTCTCCCCTTGGAGAGGGTTGGGTGAGGCTTACCGTAACCCTTTTTGTTTTAAATATTTAGCCAGTGCTGGCGGATTATCAGTTTGCAATCCTTTTAGTCCTTTTTCAATAGCTTTGTCCCAAACCGGTTGTCCTTCCTGGGGGCCTTGTGCGTCGGGCCATACCGGCAGGCCAATGGCAGTGGCAAAAGCAACCATCTGCGCATCATATTCATTATAACTACCGTCCAAAACATCAAGGTGGTACTGTTTCAAAAACAAGCGTAGCTGCTCTGTACTTTTTACCGAATCGGGCAGGCTTACCATCAGCGGCATTTGTGGATCTGTTTTACGCCAGTCAATAAACTGTGATGGCTTGTTGATATAAACCAACACCTGTTTTTCCATGTGAAACTGCTTCAACATATTTAGCGTCGCCGTGGCATCTGCCTCCTTAAAATCAATATAAATATGAATTTTATTACGACAAAGCTTTAATATCTCCTCAAAAGAAGGCACATGATAAGCAGCAGTATCGGTAGCGTTTTTTGGGTGGACTTTAAGATTTTCCACCTCGTTAAAAGTTAAATCTTTCATCAGCCCTTTACCGCCGGTCATCCGGTTTACGCTGGCATCGTGCATGCTTACCAGTTTACCGTCGCTGGTTGTACGCAAATCTATCTCAATATAATCGGCTTTATCCTTTATGGCTTGCGCGTAAGCTTCGATCGTATTTTCGGGATAATAGGTATGGTCGCCGCGATGCGCTACTATAATGAATTTATGCTTCAGCTTAGGCACCGGGTTAAACTGATCCGCATTTTGCGCTTTTAACTGAGTAGCTGTCACAATCGCCCAAAGCAACAACATTAACTTTTTCATAAAACTGGTTTAAAAAGAAAGGTCATCCTTTTTGGGGATGACCTTTTCCGGGTTATTATTTTAGTTATTTAAGTATCCACATAATACCGTTAATATCATCATTACCGCCATACTGGCTGGCTAATGCTTTTTGATAATTAACTGTATTACCAGACCTGTCGCTTAAAGGATATTGGAAACGCATGGCTATACGCTGACCATTATCAGTACCCGGACCAGTAGTGAAGTTAGGGACACCGGTTCTGCGATAGTTAAAGTATGCTTCCAAACCTGAATGACGGAACATCGCCAGGTATTTTTGCTGTAATATTGCTGTAAGGCCATTTGCATCAGGTGTATATTGCACTGATGGCTGTGCATAATAAGTGCTCCAGTTAATCGGAATATTAAACTCCTGATAGTTTCCGGCATCGGTAACACCTGTTGTTGAACCTGCAGGCGGGTGATAGAAATAGGCAGCATAAGTCCCGCTAGTTGGGATACCATATGATGCCATTGAAGCCTGGATACCTGCTACATAATAAGTTTCAGCATTGCCTGCTGCCCAGCCGCGGTTAATACCTTCGGCTATGTTAAACATCAGCTCAGGGTAACCTATCTGGATGCTTGGCTCGCCGGTATAAGTTGAATAATAACGTTTGCGGTTAATGAATGAATAACGTTGCAAACCTGCATTGTTATACATTGTACCTAAATCCAAACCCGGATCAGCACCAACAAATGATGAAAATGCTGTTGGGCTATTGTGTAAGGTATCAACCTCATAACGTGAAGGCTCTGCAACTGCATAAACCCTTGGATCGTTCAGGTTATCAGCAAGCTTAACATAAGTTTGTGACATATTTTGTCTTGAACCGCTTTGTCCAAAAATATCCGGATATTGAGGATAATAGTTAGTATTGATTGAAGCGATAAAAGTGTACTGCAAATTATCATTTGAGTTTTGCAGTAAAGGATAAGTAGTTGGGTTGGCCAGAATTTTTGCAAACTGGGCAGGCACATTCAAATCCGGATCGGCAGATTGTTTGCTTAACTCAATCAGCAATCTTATTCTGAAAGTATTTACAACTTTTTGCCATTGGGTTAAGCTGTTATTGTAAAATATATCGCCACCTAAAGTTGCACCTAAACCGGTACCACCAACGCTTGGGTTAGCAATTAGCTGAGCCAAATCTGAGTTTGCACTTTCCAGCCATGCCAAACACTGTATCATTACGGCTTTTTGGGTATCATAAGCAGGTGTTAGGTTTTTTAGGCCCTGTAACGCCTGGCTCATTGGGATATCGCCTCTTTCCAAACTCATTTTACTGAAAAAATAAGCTCTGAAAAATTTACCCATAGCTTCATAAGGGTTAACAGCGGCACCGCCCGATGCTGTTGCCTGGCTTTCCATAGCAATTACGTTGGTTAGTGTGGTATAGTAATCAGCACCGCTATCAAAATCATAGGTGTTGTTACCATAGTAATCGTAATTGTAGATGTAGTACTGGCCCCAAATTTCATCTTTGTTTGATGAATTTGGATAAACCATTGCATTTTGGGTATTGCTGGTAGTTGCACCATCAGGTAAATCAACCATGTTGGTTAAAACACCTGTCAGCAATAGTGATGATGATACGTTGTTGGGTAAGTTATTATTTATAGTATCGTCATTAAAACTTTTTTTACAACTGCTTACTGCAAGTAACACAAGTACCGGCAGTAAATAAAATCCTGATATCTTTTTCATGGTCATTTTCCTCTTTTTGATTAGAATGTTAATTTAAAGTTGACGCCATAGCTACGTACAGTTGGTGATTGTAATACCGACTGGCCAGCTACACCGTTATATTGATTTAAGTCAACATCTTTAAATTCTGAGTTGGCGTAGAAATACAATAAGTTACGACCGTAAACATTAGCTGATGCTGTTTTGATGAACGTTTTTTCCAGCCATTTTTTAGGAAAATCGTACCCGAAAGTGATCTCACGCAATTCAGCGTAAGTTTTGCTCATCAGGTTGGCTTCGTTAACGTTATAGTACGAGCTTACGTAACCCTGTATAAAGGCAGTTTGTGTATTTGGTGTAAATGCCAGTTGGTTATAGTTAAGTATAGTACCTGTCTTTGAATCAAAGTTAGGAGCTGTACCATTTGATATTACCACACCCGGGCCAACATATGAACCTGCATAACCTGTTTTACCAAAGTTTAACCAATCCTGGTAACGGGCAGCGCCTATAGCACCTTCGGCAGTTAAAGCATTTGCTCCACCCACCATTGTTTTTTGGTGCATGTAGTCAATCATTTTACCACCTACCGAACCATCAAACTGGAAACCGAAATTCCATTGTTTGTATTTGAATTTGTTGGATACTGTCCAGCTGTAATCAGCATTAGCATTACCTAAAAACTGGTTTACCGGGTTTACCATTGGTGTACCATTGGCGTTGTTCACTATCTGTCCGCCAGCTGTCCTTACGAATTTGGTTCCGTAAAATGCATCTGTACGGGTGCCTACTGTTACGTAACCACCATTGTAAGCATACTCTGTTTGTCCCGGAGGCAATTGATCAAAATACTGTTGGAATCTTGACCAGTTAACTAATACATTCCAGCTAAAATCATTTAATTTAACAGGTACGCCGCTTAATGAAACTTCCTGACCGGTTTTTCTGGTTTTTAAAGCATTCAGGTACTCTGAAGTGTAACCTGTAGCGGTTGCAACTGGATTATTCAATACCGAAAGTCCGTCGATATATTGGAAAGCGGTTGCGCTTAAACCTAAACGGTTTTGTAAAAATTTAATATCAACACCTTCTTCGTAGTTTACCCTTGTTGAAGTTTGGATATTTTGTTGATATAATGCAGTTGGCGAATATCCGGCTGTTTGGTTGTTATAAGGCTTACCAGTTGTATAAGCCGGGTTTAATGAATAGTTAGGACCATTGTATGGTGAAAGGTAAGTAGCACCATAATCAAGCGGGTTATAAGTTAACGGGTTAGCGCCTGAAGTTTGACCTCCGTACGCAGTAATTGAATTGAAAGGTGCAGGGCCTATTTGAGCACTGGTTTCATCAGAACGTACGTTTGAATAAGAAGCTCTTACTTTTAAGAACGAAATAAAATCAGGCATCTTAATATAATCAGAAACAACTGATGCTACTGATAAACTTGGATAGTAATAAGTTGTTGGCACCTGGAATGCTGATGTTTTATCAACACGGCCAGTGCTTGATATGGTTGCGTATTTACCAAAGCTTGCATCTAATGAGTAAAATGCACTTGCAACCATCATGTATGAGCTAAAGCTGGTAGCCTGAACTGCATTTAATGAGTTACTGAATGCGTATACTCCCGGTACATTCAGGTAATTGGTAGATACCCAGCTTGAATTGTAAGAGAAATCGCGGAAGTTACCACCTATTAAACCTGACAGGTTAACGAATTTTTTAACGGTATAGTCAAAGTTTAATAAAGCTTCAGTATTGTTATCAAACAAATCACGACGATCTTCGCGATAATCGCCCATGTTTCCTTCACGACCATACGGGTGAGCCGAATAAGGCAGATCTTCTGTATGTAATAAGTTATAAGTGTCAATCGCACTTCTTAACGTTACATTCAGGTGATCGTCAATTTTATAGTTTCCTGACAAATAACCATCGACATCATTTTTGTAATGTCCGCGGGTCCAGTCCTGAACCATGAAATATGGATTCTGGTAACGGGTGTATTCCTCAAATTCTGATTGTACACCTACTTTACCAGGCTGCCATACATTTTTAATAATAGGCTGATTAACGCTCCAGTCAGCACCTGTCCAAATAGAAAGGTCATATATTAAGCTGTTAGGACCATAAGTAACGTCAGGATAGTTATCAGTACTTTGTCTGTTGTAATCAACATTAGCTTCAATTTTAAAGCGTGGGCTTGGGTTAAATGAAGCGTACAAATTAGCATTTGCTATGTCCAGGTATTCGTCAGGAATATAGCTTTGCTGATGTTGTTGTGAAAATGAAAAACGGGTAGTATAGTTATCGCCGTTTGATGATAAAGCGATGTCGTTATTAGTTTGAAAACCTGTTTGCAGGAAATCGGCAAGGTTATTGGCACCGCGAGCCACCCATGGAGTTCCCTGGCGTACGCCATTAACCACCGGGCTGTCAAACTGAGGAATTGACTGACCTGCAAAATATGGCCCCCAGATATCATAATCACTATCAACACCACCTGGTGCACCACCTTTACCGTCAACAAACTCATAAAATTCGTTTTCACCTGGTCCAAATGAATGCTGTGTTCTTGGGAAAGTAAGAAAACCTTTGTTAATTACAGTACTGCTGTTTAATTCAACATGAAATCCTTTTGAATTTTTATCGCCTTTTTTGGTGGTAATTAAAATAGCGCCATTTTGTGCACGGCTACCATATAATGCAGCAGCAGCAGGGCCTTTTAATACCGTATAGGTTTCAATATCATCGGGGCTAAGGTTAAAAGTATCGGTATTGATAGGGAAACCATCAACAACATACAGGGTAACGGCATCACCACGCATCAAAACGCTTGGCTGGCCCAATAACTCTGCCGAAGCACCTACCGATAAACCGGCAACTTTACCTGTTAAACCTGTAATAGGGTTAGGGTCGCGGGCGGTAGTCAAATCAGCACCATCAACTGTTTGGGTTGCATAACCTACGCGGCGTACTTCTTTCTTTACACCTAAGGCTGTTACAACCACCTCATTTAATGATTTGCTGTTACCTTTAAGGTTAATGTCAATAATGGCATCATCACCAACTACTACAGTTTGTGGCTCAAAGCCAATAAAAGTAAATGTTAGTGATTGTCCTTTTGATGCCGAAATTAAATAACGGCCGTTAATATCGGTTACACCGCCTTTGTTCGTGCCGGTAACCTTTACGTTTACGCCCGGCAACGGCTGATGCGTATCGTCAGTAACCGTGCCTGAAATTTTTGTTTGCGCCCATAAAAGTGTTGGGGCAATACAGAATAACATCACCGTTACAACGGTTTTTAGTTGTTTGTAAATCTGTTTCATCTGTTAATGTTTAATAGTGAAGAAAAGGAGTTTTTCATTCAGCAATACTAAACTTTGTTTATTATCACTAAACTAATTTTAGATTAAACAATTCTTAAGATTAGATGTACAGGAGATTAAGAGAGGGCTTTTTATGCCCGGAGATGTTACGTTGATGTTACAAAAGCTTAATACTGCGTCACAAAGGTGATACGATGCTAAGCATCAAGAAAAATCAAATTCTTTACTGATTTTTTCAAAATTTCAATTAGCTGATTATTGATCAATTACCTGTTCAAATGATCAAGAGCTAGCTTTTTAAGATACTCAACATTGTTTACCGGAACGTTCATTTCCTTTGCAATATCGTCCCAATAACGTAAGCGAATTATTAACTCAGCATCAGGATTTGCTTCAAATTCATCAGCCTCCATACTGCTCATTACACCACCCTGAAACTCCAATGTAGCCTTACTGGCCGGCGATAGTTTATTATAATATTCGGGATATTTGTAGGTAAGGTAGCGCTTGGCTAATACGTGACCTTGTACAAGTGCTGCTACTCTTTCCGAAAAACCGCGCTCCAGCAAATAATCGGCTCCCAGTTTTTCATGGTCAATATTACCCATGCCGTCCATGCTACCTGCTTCCGCTGCATCGGCACATAAGTGGCCAATATCATGGAAAAACGCAGCTAAAATCACTTCATCGTCATAACCTTCTTCTTCGGCCAGCACTGCGGCCTGCGACATATGCTCCAGCTGTGAAACCGGTTCGCCAATATAATCCTCATCGCCAAATTTGTCGTACAATGAAAATACTTCATTCACTATGGCCTGGTTATTATTTTTGGACGATTGCATTATTATATATTTTTCCCAAATAAAGGGCTTTAATATTATGATAATATTAACATACAATAATTCCTTTTGCCAATAACAATAATTACGGATTTCATAATAATGAATATTCCAATAGCTGTACTTTATTAAATTCGCCCCAACCAAATGATTCCGGTGCTTTAAACAAGGCTTGAAATATTTTGACAACAAAAAGCAACAAGTACTTAAAAAAAGCGTCTGATTAGCGGGCAAACGCATTGTTTTAACTTTTATTAACAAAAACGTTGTTTGTGCTCACTTGCTTTATTTATTACTTTGCACCTTCAATACCCTATCACCAAAATGGAAGAAGATATCCTGATTCAGATCAGTAACCGAATAAAAGAACGCAGACGGGAAAAAAACATAACTGTGCAGGAACTTGCCCAGCGGGCCAGTGTAAGTAAAGGTTTAATATCGCAAATTGAAAACAGCCGCACCATCCCTTCATTAATTGTATTAATAGAAATCATCAAATCACTGGAAATTGATTTGAATGATTTTTTTAAAGATATCCGCTCAAAAAGTGCCAGTGTTCCTATTTTGGTAAAGCGTAAGGAGGAATACAATCACTTTGAAAAAGAACATGCCCTGGGCTTTCATTACCAGCGCATATTTACACAATCAATCAGCCCAAGTACAATTGACATTGTAATACTGGAACTGGAGCCTGATGCCATAAGACCATTGGTAGAAACCGATGCCTTTGAATATAAATACGTTCTTTCCGGAAAAGTAGAATATCAATTTAATGACGAATACATAGCACTTAACGAAGGCGACTCCATGCTGTTTGACGGCCGCATTCCGCATACCCCCAAAAACCTGGGCACAACCACTGCCCGCATGCTGGTGATCTATTTTTTTGAAGAAAAGAAGTGAGGGTTAGTGATTAGAGGTTAGAGGCCAGAGATTAGAAGTTTTTGTAACTTTCAGTTTCAAATTTCAAAGCATTGGCTAACCTTTTTCATACTAATCTCTAATCTCCATCCTCTAATCACTACTCTCCAATCTTAATCAAACCTTAACATTAATTTTGTTCCATATTAATAAACTAAGTTTAGTATTGCTCAACAATTATTGAGCAATTATGTCCATAAAATTAGTAGTATTTGATATAGCCGGCACCACGGTTAAAGATGATCATGATGTAAGCAAAGCCTTCCAGGCGGCACTAAAAAAATCTCATTATGAGGTGCCTATCGAGCTGATAGATCCATTAATGGGTTATGAAAAAACCTTGGCTATAAAACAAATTCTGCGCCTGCACGAGCATAATGATGCCAAAATAACTTCCGAATTAGTAAGCAAAATACATACTGAATTTGTAAAGCAAATGATAAGCCACTACGAAGTGGCCAAAGGCATTGAGCCCCTGCACAATGTGGAAGAAACTTTCGCCAAACTGCATGAACAAGGCGTACGTGTAGGTATAAATACCGGCTTTAGCCGCGATATTGCCGATACCATAGTAACCCGCCTGCAATGGATTGAAAAAGGCCTTATCGACTATGTCGTTGGATCAGACGAGGTGGAGCTTGGCCGCCCTTATCCTTTTATGATCCAGAAAATGATGCTGGAAGCCGGCATTGAAAGGCCAAAAGAAGTTGCCAAAGTTGGCGATACTGAAGTTGATATCCGCGAGGGGCAAAATGTGGGTTGCCGATACGTTATCGGCGTTACCACCGGCACCTTCACCCGCGAAGAACTGGAGCCTTACAACCCTACGCATATAATTGATGATATAGCACAGGTGCTTGAAATTATAAAGGGATAATGAAGAAAGCTTTGGAAAGTCTGCGTGCAAAAGTTGCCCAATGGCCCTATTCACTATTATCGGTTTTTGCGGCCGTATCTGCATTTGGAGCCTATACGTCTATGTATGCTTTCCGCAAGGCATTTGCTGCCGGAACTTTTACCGGCCAGCAATATTTCCATGTTGATTATAAAGTTTGGCTCGTTATTGCCCAAATTTTAGGTTATACCCTGAGCAAATTTTACGGTATAAGATTTATTGCCGAAATAAAAGGAAGCAAACGCGGCGTTACCATTTTATTGCTGGTAGCTGTTGCGTGGCTGGCTTTACTTGCTTTTGCCCTGGTTCCTGCTCCGTATAACATTATTTTTCTATTTGTAAACGGTTTCCCTCTGGGCCTGATATGGGGTCTCGTTTTTGGTTACCTGGAGGGCCGCCGCTCAACCGAGTTTATGGCAGCCGTATTATCTATAAGCTTAATATTTGCTTCAGGCTTTGTAAAAACTGTAGGGCGCACATTGTTGCACGCGCTGCCTATCAGCGATTTCCAGATGCCTTTTTTAACCGGCGCTGTTTTCGCTATACCGCTGGTATTGTTTGTGTTTTTTTTAGAGTTGATGCCTCAACCTACTGCCGAGGATATAAAATTACGCACCAAACGTGCCCCAATGAATGCCGAAGAACGCAGACATTTTTTGCAGCGTTTTATGCCAGGGGTAGTGTTAACCTTAATTATTTACGTACTGCTAACCGTTATGCGCGATGTGCGTGACAATTTTGAGGTAGAGATTTGGGCGAGCTTAGGCGTAAAAAACAATATGATATTTACCAGTACCGATACCAAAATATCAGTAATTGTGCTTGTCGCTATAAGCCTATTGATTTTGGTACGCAAAAATTTGCGTGCCTTTAGCATTATTCACTTAATGATCATTGGCGGCTGTGTTTTAATCGGGGCTTCAACGGTACTTTTCTCGCTAAAAATGATTAGCCCCACAACCTGGATGACAATGGCCGGATTAGGCTTATATCTTGGCTATGTACCCTATAACGCCATATTTTTTGAGCGGATGATAGCCACCTTTCACTACAAAAGCAATGTGGGTTTTATTATTTACGTGGCCGATTCATTAGGTTACCTGGGCAGTGTTACCCTGCTGCTGGTGAAAGAGCTGGGCCGTCCAAACATTAGCTGGGCCGATTTCTTTAGACAAGGTGTGGTTTTTGTGGCCATTATAGGTGGCATTGCTGCCACCCTATCGCTTCTTTACTTTTTACATAGCGCCCGTAAGAGCAAACAAACGCAAGGTGAACTAAATATACAACCTGCATGAAAACAACATCAAAAAACGCAATAATAATAGGCGCCGGCATAGTTGGCCTTGCCACCGCACGTGCCCTTGCCATAAGAGGATATAAGATAACCGTTTTTGAGCGCAACGAAATGGCTGTTGGTGCATCTATCCGCAATTTTGGGATGGTGTGGCCCATAGGGCAGGCAACAGGGCCCATGTTTGAAAGAGCCATGCTATCGCGCAGCATATGGAAAGAAGTGTGCACCGAAGCAAAAATATGGCACAATGAAGTTGGCTCCCTGCATCTGGCTTACCACGCTGATGAACTTCAGGTAATTAATGAATATGTTGAAGTAAACCGCCAGCACCGTGATTGTGCAGTGCTTACCGCCGCACAGGCCTTACAAAAATCGCCGGCTGTTAACCCTGATGGCTTAAAAGGCGGCTTGTGGAGCGGTGAGGAAATGATCGTTGAATCGAGAGTGGCTGTTGGGCAGGTAGCCAAATATTTGGCCGAAAAATACAGCGTTGAATTTCACTGGAACACCGCCATCAACCGGATTGAGTATCCCAAAGTAATGTCGGGTAACCGCAGTTGGGAAGCTGATGAAATATTTGTTTGCAGTGGTGCTGATTTCGAAACACTGTATCCTGAGTTTTTCCTCGAAACACAGATAACCAAGTGTAAACTGCAAATGATGCGCCTGGTTACCCAACCAGATGAATGGCGCATAGGTCCGTCATTATGCGGCGGCTTGTCAATGATTCATTACCCCGGCTTCCAGGCGGCGGCGTCATTGCCGGCCCTGCGCAAACGTTATGAAGAACAATATGCCGAATACCTGAAATGGGGCATCCACGTTATGGTATCGCAAAACGGCAGCGGCGAATTAACCATCGGCGACTCGCACGAATATGGCCTGGTGCACGACCCATTCGACAAAGAATTTATTAATAATATGATAACCGCCTACTTACATACTTTTGCCAATTTTAAGGACTGGAAATTACTGCAGTCATGGCATGGTATTTATCCAAAAATGACTAACGGCCAAAGCGAACTCATTTTTGAAACCGCACCCGGTGTTACCGTTATTAACGGCCTTGGGGGTAACGGAATGACACTTTCGTTTGGTTTATGTGAGCAGTACATCGGGCAGAGGGGTTTATAGTTGATGGTTCATAGTTCATGGCCAAAAAAGATATAATTAAAAAAAAACAGCATATTGTTTATGTGTCATAAAAAATAGGTCCTGCTTCTACCATGATCTATCAACAATGAACCATGAACCAAAAAAACAATCATGGATAACAGGAGAGATTTTTTAAAAAAAGCGGCTCTTTTAACGAGCGCGGCAGGTATAGCAAACTTTTTACCGCCTTCTATTCAGAAGGCAATGGCTATTAACCCAGACCCGGGCAGTACCTATATGGATGCCGAGCACATCGTTATCCTGATGCAGGAAAACCGCTCGTTCGACCATGCCTTTGGTACACTTAAAGGCGTACGGGGATATAACGACCCAAGGGCGATTGATCTGCCTAACAAAAACAAAGTTTGGCTGCAATCCAACAAAAAAGGTGAAACTTATGCACCTTTCCGTTTAGATATTAAAAACACCAAAGCCACTTGGATGAGCTCCCTGCCACACTCATGGCGCAACCAGGTAAATGCCCGTAACGAAGGTAAATTTGACAAATGGCTGGATAATAAACGCAACAGCATACCTGAATATGCCAACATGCCTTTAACGCTGGGCTACCATACCCGTGAGGATATTCCATTCTATTATGCACTGGCCGATGCCTTTACCGTTTGCGATCAGAATTTTTGCTCATCATTAACCGGAACCAACCCCAACAGGCTTTATTTTTGGACGGGCACCGTGCGCGAGGAACAGAATGAAAACGCAAGAGCAAACGTCTGGAACGATGATATGGATTATGGCACATTGAAGTGGACCACCTTCCCCGAGCGTTTGGAAGATGCGGGCATATCATGGAAATGCTACCAGAACGAAGTAGCTATTGATACCGGATTTAATGGTGAAGAAGATCCGTGGTTATCAAATTTTCAGGACAATCCACTGGAGTTTTTCGCCCAATACAACATTCACCTGCACGAGCCGCACATAGTTGCACTACAGAAAAGAGCAGAAGAACTGCCCGGCAAAATTGATGAACTGCAAAAGAAGTTTGATGCTTTGCCTGCCGGCGATAAACAAGCTCCGCATTTGAAGCAGCAGTTAAGAGAACTGAAATCATACCATGATGCAGTGATCAAAGAACGCGAGCTATACAAACCGGGCATGTTTGATCAATTGACTGATCACCAGAAAAGTATCCACCAAAAAGCATTCAGCAATAATAAAAATGATCCTGATTTTCACGAGCTAACTGCTTTAAAATATAATGACGAAGGTACCGAGCGCGAGTTCCAGGTACCTAAAGGCGATATACTGCATCAGTTTAGGGACGATGTAAAAAATGGCAACCTGCCTACTGTATCGTGGCTATCAGCTCCTGAACATTTCTCTGATCACCCAAGTTCGGCATGGTTTGGTGCCTGGTATGTATCAGAAGTAATGGACATTCTCACCCAAAATCCTGATGTCTGGAAAAAAACCATTTTCATACTTGCTTATGATGAGAACGACGGTTATTTTGACCATGTGCCGCCATTTGTAGCGCCGCACTCGCATAAAGATGGTACGGGCAAAGTATCAAAAGGGATTGATACCCGTGTGGAGTTTGTAACGCTGGAGCAGGAACTTGCCCGCAACAATTTCCCCGAGGTATTTAATAAGGAAAGCTCTATCGGTCTTGGCTACCGCGTTCCTTTGGTAATTGCATCGCCATGGACTAAAGGCGGCTGGGTAAATTCAGAAGTATTTGACCATACCTCTACCCTTCAGTTTTTGGAACGCTTTCTGAATCAAAAAACAGGTAAAACCATAAAAGAAGAAAACATAAGCGATTGGAGACGCACCGTATGCGGTGACCTTACCTCTGTTTTCAGACCATATAAAGGTGACGAAATTCCGACACCGCAATTTTTGCCGAAAAACGAATTTGCAGAAAGCATTCACAAAGCGCAATTTAAAAAAGTGCCCGATGATTATAAGCTTTTAACAGCCGATGAGATAGCAACTATCAATAAAGCGCCTCATACCTCTCCTTATCTACCAAAACAAGAAAAAGGGATCAAACCATCGTGCGCATTACCATACCAGTTATACAGCGATGGTAAATTAAATGCGGATAAAACTGCCTTTACCCTGAACTTTACCGCCAGCAATGAGATTTTTGGCAAGGGAGCTTCGGGCTCACCTTTTAACGTTTATGCACCGGGCAAATATTTGCAGCAGGTTAACGATAAAGAGGTAATGGGCGATGTACGCACCTGGGCCTACACCGCAGTTGCCGGCGATACGCTAACCGATGCCTGGCCACTACACGAATTTGAAAACAGTGATTATCATTTGCGTGTGTACGGGCCCAACGGCTTTTTCCGCGAATTTAAAGGCAACGCCGCCGACCCGGCCGTTGAGATAACCGCCGAATACCAACGCAGCCTTACCGACACCAAAAAGTTAAGCGGCAACATTGAATTAAAACTACTTAACCTGGGCAAAACACAGCATATTGTTGAAGTTATTGACCATGGTTATAAAACCAATAGCCGTAAACGTGTACTTGAACCTAACGGTAAATCGACCATAGCATTTGATTTGGTTAACAGTTACGGTTGGTACGATTTCAGTGTAAAAATAACAGGCAGCGAAACTTTTGAAAAACGCTACGCAGGCCGCGTTGAAACTGGTAGATCAAGTTACAGCGACCCGCAAATGGGTATGATAGGTTAAAATATCAAAAGGGCTGTTTTCAAATCGAAAACAGCCCTTTTCTTTTATGTCGATGTTTTTTTAAACACATCGGTATCTTATGCTTCCAATATTCTTCTTAAATAATTGATCTGGCCCAGGTGATAAGTTAAATGGCCATAAAAATAGGTGAGGTAAAACCGGGTATTGTGGATACCCTGATGCTCCATTGGGTATTGTTCTTCCAGCTTTTCTTCGCTTATATTTTCGAGAGCGGCTTTAACCACCAATATCAGGCTGTCTATTCCGCTTATTAGTTTTTCGCGGGGAATATTTGTTTCAGCAAACTCAGCTTCCCGGTTTCTGATATAACCATTTTTGGCAATATTAGTACCAAGGCTAAAATTAAGGCTTCCCAACAGGTGACTTACAAGAATACCGGCAGGATTGCTTATGCCGTCCAATTTTTTCCAAAGATCAGCTTCATCTTTAAAACTGGCTACTTCCCCCTTTAATTTTGTAAGCTGAAGTTCAAACAGCGTGGCAAAAATATTATCCATCGTTATTAAGGTTTTTGATTAATTGATGGCGCAATATATAAAAGCCCTATGTTATAATAATGTAATATTTAGCATTAACTGCCCGATTGCAAAGGGTTATTCATCACTCCTGTAAATAATATCAGGCCGGTATTTACCTGTCTTATGGCAAATATAAAAGGATGATCAATTACTGTTGGCGGAGGATTAGCAGATACCGATGTGCCTACAACAACAACTGTGGCGGCCGCGGCTGTTGTACCGCTTTCATCAACATCGATATAAGCTTTATGATCAACGCGGGTTATTTGCAGCGGCAGTCCGGTGCTAATACCGCTAAAATCAGCATTTGATGAAAAAGCAATACCCAAACCCAGTTCCGTTAACGGGTTATTGAGGTTTATGCTATAGCTGAATTTGAATTTTGGCAGCTTTAATTCGCTATTGGTTGCAAATAAACTGTTCATCCACAAGTTCCATTTGGCCGAATCGAGCCCGGCGGCCAGCTGTTGTACAGTTATGCCAGTTGCAGGCATTGCTATTACCATGCTATAGCGGTTATTGGAGTAAGGCAATTCAAAAACATGCACTTCGCTGTTATCAAATCTTTTATAATCAATTTTCCCATCCATAAAACTGGTAGTTACCTGGCTATTGTCGGCCAAAGTAAATGGCAGTGGTATTGTTTTGGCCGGATCAAATTTTTCATTCCAGATGCTTTTAAAATAAATGGCATTAACCAGGTACATCATATCATTAGGTTGTATGGCATTTATTATAGACGGTATTGCACCATTTGTTTGATCGCTTACCCAGTTATTAACTGTGTTTACTGATGAAGGGTCGCTGAAATTAAGGGCCTGCACTTTAGCGTTAAAATAAGTGCTGTTGGTTTGCAAAAACTGCGACGCCACATTAAAACCCTGCCTGTACCAAATTGAATTGGCAATTTTTACGGTGGTATTCGGATCCAATCCGGGCAAATTTGTCAGCAGGGTTTGGTAATAGGTATTTATCTGGGCGGGCGTCAGTGTATTAAAATCAAGTACCTTTTTAAAGGCATCAAGGGTAGCGCCATTTGCTCCGTTGCTGGTCATCCCCAATGCAAAACTTACAGAAAGCGGTGATGCAAAGAGGTTTACACCTCCGGTATTTGCGCTATCTAAATTTTTAAATAAACTTAAGGTAAACGCATTGTCCGATGTTACCTTTTGTTGCTCAATGGCCGAAAGTACCAGGTCCTTTCCCGGGCCCGAATGAGGAGTAACAGTTGACTTTTTGCAGGAAGCAAAGCCAATAAACAATAAACAGAAAAGCAACAGCGGAGTTTTGCGATTTACCATAATAAGCTAGATTAAATAATTTATTTTCACCTGGTTATTATGCATTACGCAGCATGTAAGCTAAACGATACAAGCCATGCAAAAAATCAATTCACCATTACTACTTCGGTTGCGGTGAGCTCTTTTGGCCTGGTATTTTTATTTAAAAAAGCACCTTTCAGCCGGCTTATCCAATATCGCTGATAGGTACTCAGTGTTTCTATTACCCATCCCTTTTTGGTTAAACCGTTAACCACACTAACGGGGGCGTATAGTATAAATGGCTTTGAAGGTAATTCCCCTTTGCCATCAGCATCAATTTTAGTTACGGGCGCATCAATATAAAACTCAAATGCGGTAACATAATCATCGCCCAAAACAACTACCGGAATATGGTTATGATTATTTTTATCGATATAGATAGCTGCCTCGCTAGCCGCCTGGTATTTCATTAACGATGGATAAAAAGACAGGTTGAGGTAAAGGTTTACAATAAACGATGCTATGGCTGTGCGATATATAATTTTAGGGATGATGGAATTGTCGGCCTCGTATGGAAAAACCATCATCAGTAAAAATAATATGCTTATACTGATGGCAGTAACCCAGCTAAAAATTTGCGGGTTGAAAAAATACTGCAGGGCACAAACCGCCAATAACATTAAAACAATTACAATAGCCTGCGTAACGCCAACGGCGCGCCTTGTTTTTTGCAGTTTGATATAATAAAGGTACTGCGCCGTAACTATAGCAAAAAAAGGAAAAACAATGTTTAAATAATGTGGCAATTGAAATTTTGATGCCGAAAACAGCAAAAAAGTAAGCAGTGCGCCGCTTATGCAAAACCACTCGTGTGCCTTTACATTTTTGCTTCCCTTTTTTATATATTGAAAAACGGCTGCAAACATTACCAGCGACCATGGCAAAAAGGCCCATAAAGCAGTATGCACAAAAAACGTAGGATCTCCATGACCCTTGATGGGGCCGGTATTGAAAAAGCGCCCAAACTGGCTATCCCAAAAGAAAAACCGTATGCCCGAAACACCTTTTTGCCCAAAAACCGCCTTTTCGGGGTGAAGATCAAACTGCTGATACAGACACCATAACTCGGGCAATATTAATATGGCTATTAAAATAATAGCCAATAGCCATCGTAAGTTAAACAGCGCTTTCCATTCGCGGGTGATAATAAAATGCCCGGCAATGGCACCACCAATAGGCACCAGGGCAAACATGCCTTTGGTCATGATGGCAAATGCAGTAAAAACACATCCGGCAAGCAATTGCCAAAAACTGTTGTTTTGGTAAGCTTTATATAAATGATAAACGGCAGCAATAATTAACCCGGTTAAATAAGGTTCTGCACGCACATCATTATCTGATAATACAATATGCTGGGCTGTTAACAGTATCAACACACTTAATAAAGCCACCTGTTTATTGTAAAGGGTTTTGGCAAACAGGAAGGTATACCTGGCGCCCATCAGCAAAAAAAGTATGCCGGGCAATTTATAGGCCCATGTGGTAAAACCAAATAAGTTAAAGGATAGCGCCGTAATCCAAAATGGAAAATGAGGTTTATCCAGCCAGTCGGCATCATGATAAAAAAGGTTCACATAATCGTGCCTTAATACCATGTTTTTAGCAATGAGCGCGTATAGTGCACCATCAGGACCCATTATGGGGATAAAAAGGCCGCTGAAATTTATCATTACTGCCAAACCTATAAAAAGGTAAAGCCATTTATATTGTGTAGCCGATTGGGGTTGATTCATAGTATATCAGAAAGTAAAGATAAACAGATTTTGACGAACGTTCTATCAACATTTTTACAGTAATTTTATAACATAATGCAGCGTATATCTGTTAAATTTAATCTACGAAAAAATCGCTTTTGTTGCTTATTTAATCTTAATTATTGAGGCAACCAAAGGCACAAAATCATCGTCATAAACAATAGATAATATCAACCCTGAATTTACCAATGGAAAGAAGAAATTTTTTAAGAAACACCGCCATAACAGCTGCTTCACTAGCACTTTTTAATAAAAAAAGTTTTGCCGGTATGCTGGCCGACCCTACTTATCAATTTAAAACCCTGCGCAACAACGTAGGTATGTTTGCCGAACAAGGCGGAACTATTGCCTGGATGATTAATAAGGAAGGCATTGTTGTGGTTGATGCCGAGTTTCCGGACCAGGCAACACACCTGATTGGTCTGTTAAAAAAGCAATCAGATTTGCCTTTTGAATGGCTGATTAATACGCACCACCACGGCGACCATACCAGCGGCAATATTTCTTTTAAGGGAGTAGTTAATAAAGTGGCTGCTCATGAAAACTCACTAATAAACCAAACGACCGTAGCAGTAAAACAAAAAACCGAGGACAAGCAATATTATCCAAATAACACCTTTAAGGATACCTGGAAAATAAAAGTGGGCGACGAGCACATTAAAGCCTATTATTTTGGCCGGGGCCATACCAATGGCGACGCCATGATCCACTTTGAAAATGCCAACATTGTACACACCGGCGATTTGGTATTTAACCGCCGCTATCCGTTTGTTGATAACAGTGCTGGGGCATCAGTAAAACACTGGCCAGTGGCTTTGGAACATGCCCGTAAACAGTTTGACAAGGATACCGTATTTATATTTGGACATGCTTTTGACCCCCAAAAAGTTGTAGGCACCATGGACGATGTAATTGCCATGCAAAACTTTATGGAAAAACTGGAAGACTACGTAGTAACCGGCATAAATGCAGGCAAAACTAAAGATGAGTTATTGCAGGCCACCGCTATCCCCGGCATTACCGACTGGCAGGGTGATGGTATACAGCGTGGTATTACTGCTGCCTATGAAGAGCTGAAGGGTTAAACACGATTGCGGGATTAAAGGATTGACACGATTAAGGGATTGAATGGATTTATACGATTAAAAGATTCAAAGGACTTGCAAAATCAAATCCTTTAAATCTTGCTCAAAAAAAATCCTGTCAATCAAAAAAATCCTTCAATCGTGTCAATCTTAGTCCAGTTTAGCTATAACATCTCCGGTTGTTCCGGTTTCGCCCATTCGTGGGAAAATGGTTTTCAGGCTATTTTCGTGTGCACTGGCAACCATGTCAGTCATGGCATCGGTAACGAAAGTTACGTTATAACCTCTTTCACTGGCCTGGCGGGCAGTACCTTCCACACCAATACTGGTTGATATACCACCTATTACAATACCGGTTATATCTCTTTTCTTTAACTCTTCGTCTAACGCTGTTTCAAAAAAAGCGCCCCAGGTATGTTTGGTGATATAAATATCGTCGGGTTGCGGGTTTATATCGGATACAATTTCTGCCCAATCTTCTTTAAATACGATATTCGATGCAGGCGCCGGGTCTTTGCGTGAGGTTGTCCATTTTGCACCGGCAGGATTTACATTTACAAATACTATCGGTAATCCGGCTTTACGGAAAGCATCAACCAGTTTTGCGGCATTAGCCAATATACCCTCAACCGGGTGAGCCAATGGAAATCCAACAATACCTTTTTGCAGGTCAATTAAAATCAGGGCAGTTTTTTTATCTAATTCGGTAATCATAGCTTTTGATATTTAATGGATCAAAAATAATGGTTTGATATTCAACTAATATTTATTTAATGAAAAGCTATTATATTTTTACAAAGCACAGTTCATTATTCTTCTATCTTTAAACATCCATCCTAAAATTATGTTCAAATATTTAAAAATACTTGCCTTTATATTGCTGCTACCGGCAGTATTACACGCACAAAATGAACCTGCCGTTATCCCATTATGGCCGAAAGGTGCGCCCGGTTTTGAAAACCGTCGCAATGAACCCGAACAAGCTAAAGACTATTGGGTAAAAAACATCCATAACCCATCGCTTACCGTTTTTTTGCCGCCAAAAGATAAAGCAAACGGTGCCGCAGTGGTAATTTGCCCTGGTGGCGGCCACAGATTATTGGTTTGGACCGCCGAAGGTATTGATCCGGCTAAGTTTTTAAATAGTTTGGGCGTTACAGTATTTGTTTTAAAATACCGCTTGGGGCGCGATACATTATCGCCTTATAAAGTTGAGATACATGCCCGTGAGGATGGCCTGCGTGCCATGCGACTGGTTAGAAGCAAAGCTGCTGAATATGGACTGGACACCAGCCGTATTGGTATGATGGGATTTTCGGCAGGTGGTGAAGTAGTGGATATGACAGCCTTCGGGCCAAATAAACCTGACGTGAATGCGCCTGACCCGATAGACCGCTTAAGTGCAATGCCCAAGTTTTTGATACAGATATATCCCGGACCACTTTTTATACCGGACGTGGTTCAGCACGATGCGCCTACACTTTTCCTGTTGGCTGCAAATGATGACCCTTGTTGTTCTATATCATTAATGCAACTGCTTGAAAGATATCGTGCAGCAAAAGCACCTGTCGAAGCACATTTATTTACGCAAGGACAGCATGGCTTTAATATGGGCTATCGATCCAAATTAAAATCCATCAATAGTTGGCCACAAAGGCTGGCCGATTGGCTATCAGACAATAACATTTTACAACCAGAGAAACCGAAGGTGATGCATACCAATTAAGCATCCTGAATTTTCCTACAAATAACTTAACCACCATTGTTGGTGAGTTTTTTTGTATTTACTAAACCAGCGGCAAGGGAAATACAATATAACTATAACCAGCAGCCAAACCAGGTAAACGCCCAAAAGGTTAAAACCCATATCGGCAGGCCTGAACAGGAAGGGTGAATTTTTAGAAACGATTTGATCGGTATGATACCCCGAAGCGAAAAACAGGATAACATCCAGCGTTCTGATCAGGTAAAAATGCAGTACATAGTAAAAGAAAGGCACGTTGCCATAAATTATCAATATGTCTGTAAACTTATTTTGGATATTCTCAATAAACGATAGTATAACCAGCGAGGTACCGATAGTCATGCACGAATAAAGTAGCGAAGGTGGGTATTTGCTTACATTTAAAAACGAAAGAAATGTGTAAACACCATCACGCTGCACGCCCCATGGGTTTGGGTCGCCATATTTATTAATAAATCTTAAAACTAAAAACAGGACCAGTACACCAAAGCCGGTATAGCGCAAAATTTTCTTCCTTTTTTGAGCATCAAAGGATGGTGTGTAAAGCTTGCCAAAAACAAAACCTAAAAACATCACGCCCGTCCACGGAATAATAGCATACAAATCAAACGCAAAACGATTTGCACCGAGTGCAATAACGGAACCGTGCGACATTAAAAATAAATTATCCAGGCTGCTGGCCAACCCCGTTTTAGGGAAGTTAACATAATCCAAAATATCGTGACAAAAGAAGATCACTCCGCCTAAAACACCTATTACCGCTAACGGCGCCCTAACAACCAGGCCCAGTAATATCATACTAAAGCCAATGGCCCAAAGCACCTGTAATACAAAAACGTTATAAAAAGGGTTTAGCGAAAAAGCAAACGTCAATATCACTACTTCCACAAAAACAAGCCATAGTCCACGTTTTATCAGGAAATCGCTGAGCTCGGCCTTAGTGCGGCGGGTACCCGCCAGATGGGCCGAAACACCACTCAAAAAAACAAACGTAGGTGCACAAAAATGAGTTATCCACCTGGTAAAAAACAATATGGGCGTAGTTGTGGCCATATCAGTTGGATCGCTGGTAGGACTTACATGGTGAAAGAAATCCCGTACATGATCTAGCGCCATTATCAGCATAATAGCACCACGCAAAATATCAATTGAACTGATACGTTTTTTTACCAAAGGTTGGGCAACATTTGCCATTGTGAAAGTTCTTTTTAAGGTTGATTAAATAGTTTTTCAAGATACAAATATTTTATTTTAAGTATATTAAAAAGGGCTAAATTACTAACTCAACGCTATCATCTGTTGCCAAAATGTAATAAAAACCAAAAGCCAAACTATTGAGTGTGTAAAAGTGTTAACTTTAATATCAAACGCATTTTTATGGCAAACTTTCAGGAAATAATAGCATCAGATAAACCCGTGTTGGTTGATTTTTCGGCAGAGTGGTGTGGCCCTTGTAAAATGATGCCGCCCATATTGAAACAGGTAAAAGATGCCCTGGGCGATAAGATTACCATTATAAAAATTGATATCGACAAAAACCCATCGGCGGCCAGTGCTTATAAAATTCAAAGCGTACCTACGTTAATGATATTCAAAAACAGCCAAACCAAATGGCGCCAAAGCGGGGTATTACAAGCCAGCCAATTGCAGCAGGCCATACAACAGTTTGTATAAATATTGTTATAATAGGCTTTGTAATTTGGCAATACCGGCTATTATACTATCTTTATAAACGTGATACGTACCACCTAGAGGAATAAAACGCAGCGATTACGCGGTAAAATCACCCATAGTAACCTTTAGTGCACAGCTACGCGTAATAGGTATAAGCTTACTATTAATATACGTTTTTTAAAAAGCATATTGGCTTTTACTCCCGGCAATAAGGGTGTGGGTGATATTGGTGTTTCGGGGTTTGCGGACAGGTAAAAGAATTTATTGCTTGCCCTACAGAACCAACACCCTAATGACTAAACTATTTATACTGACCTCCCTGGCTGCAGCTCTTTCCTTTAAGGCTGCAGCACAGGAAATCTCGATCGACAAAGGATGGAAATTTAACACCGGGGATTCTGCACAATGGGCATCGCCCAATTATAACGACCAGCATTGGAAATCAATTGACGTATCGCATAACTGGGAAGCACAGGGCTATCCGGATTATGATGGCTTTGGCTGGTATCGGCTGCACATGGTTATCCCATCAACCTTAAAAGAAAAAGCATATCTTAAAGATAGCATCCGCATTAATTTAGGCGTTGTTGATGATAACGACGAGGTTTACCTGAACGGAAAGTTAATTGCCAAATACGGCGGCAAACGCGGTAATATTAAAACATCCAATTATGGACCGCGTAGCTATGTTATCGCGGCAGCCAATCCGGCAATTTTGTGGGACAAAGAAAACACACTGGCCATAAGAATTTTTGATACTGGTGGCGATGGCGGTTTATATGGCGATAAACACAGCATCGCCATGGCCGGTGTAATGGATAATGTAAGCATTAATACCGATGCCGATTACATTTATGACGATGACAAAATGGGATTGAGTAAATCAATCAGGCTGTTTACTACGGGCAGTTATCAATTTAAAGGCGTTTTACATTTTACTGTTACCGACCCCGAGGATAATAAAATATTGTTTGAAACAAACAGCAATGCTAATTTCACAGCCGGTAAGCCATTTAAATACACCTTTAATATTGAAAAGCTTCGTAAAAAATCATACCTGTTAAGCTATACATTTACTGATGAACAATCTGGCAGCGCCATCACCAAAACAGAAAACTCGCCTTATTTGCTTACCCCCTATGCCAGTAATAAACCGCGCATCAACGGTGCCGATGTTTATGGCGCCCGCCCCGGTAACCCATTTCTATATTTGATACCGGCTACGGGAAAAAGACCATTGGTATTTGAGGCCGCCGGTTTACCGCAGGGCTTAAGACTCGATCACTCAACAGGCATTATTTCGGGTGTGGTTTATCAAAAGGGTACTTATCCGGTAACTTTAACGGTAAAAAACAACCTTGCTGCCAAAACCAAAAAGTTTACCATCATAATTGGCAATAATATTGGCCTTGCCCCCGCCCTGGGTTGGAACAGCTGGAATGCCTTCGGCCTGAGTGTAAACGATGCCAAAGTGCGCGCAGCGGCCAAAACAATGGCCGGCAAGCTGAGCCAGCATGGCTGGAGCTATATTAATATTGATGATGGCTGGGAGGCTCCGCAGCGACTGGTTGACGGGGAAATTGTAGCCAACGAAAAATTCCCGGATATGAGGGGATTAACAACCTATGTACACAGTCTCGGTTTAAAAATGGGTATTTATTCATCACCCGGGCCGCGTACTTGTGGTGGATATTTGGGGAGCTGGCAGCACGAAGATCAGGATGCCCAAACTTACGGCGACTGGGGTATTGACTATCTTAAATACGACTGGTGCTCATACTCCGAAATAACCGCAAAAAATCCATCCCTTGATGATATGAAAAAACCTTATCAGGTAATGCGGGCGTCGCTGAATAAGATACAGCGCGATATCATGTTCAGCTTCTGTCAGTATGGTATGGGCGATGTTTGGAAATGGGGAGCCGAGGTTGGCGGCAACAGCTGGCGCACCACTGGCGACATTAATGACAGCTGGGGCAGCATGGCTGGAATTGGTTTTAATCAAACTGACAACGGACCTTACGCACAACCCGGTCATTTTAATGATCCTGACATGCTGGTTGTTGGCGAAGTGGGCTGGGGCAGCAGTCAGCACAAAAGCCGTTTAACACCCGATGAGCAATATACCCATATCAGCTTATGGAGCTTACTATCAGCCCCGTTGCTTATCGGTTGCGATATGAGCAGGCTGGACTGGTTTACCTTCGGCCTACTGGCTAACGACGAAGTACTGGCTATTGATCAGGACGCGCTCGGCAAACAGGCACACCAGGCTGTAAAAACTGATGATTACCAAATCTGGATAAAAGACCTCGCCGATGGCAGCAAAGCGGTAGGCATTTTTAACACATCAAACAAATACCAAACTATTGTTTTAAACCGCCGGGAAAATGACCTGGCGCAATACACCAAAATAAGAGACGTATGGCAACAAAAATATGTAGTAGGCATATGGCCCAACTATATTACCAAAGTAGCGCCGCACGGGGTGGTTTTATTGAAGCTGAGCAAGTAAAACAGCAACACATGTATCTTTTAGTTTAATGGGGTTACATTATCTACAATCAGCACTTCATTATTCGGGAGTTTTTCAGAAAGAAAAGTTTTTATTTTCTGTACGGAGGATAAATCTAATTTAAGCTGAAAACTGTTTTTATTTTCATCATAAATATTTGTCAAAGTGATCTTGTCAGCCGCAAGCGTTATGGACTTCAACTGCCTGATGTCAATGCTGTCTTTTATGCCATAAAGTTTCAACGAGTTATTATCAATTTTTATCCAGCCTTTTGGCGATTGAGAAAATCCAAATGAAAATACGAGCCCGCCAAATCCAAAACCCATAAAAATCAAATAAATATTGGGGGTAAATACAAAGTAATCTATCACGAAGAACATTAATATCAAAACTCCAAAAGATATAAAAGTCATTTTGAAAGCCTCATCATTTAAGGTGGGAAATAAAACAACATCCTTACGATACTTAAAAAAGTACCCTTTCCAAACACTGACTCCAATCAAAAAAATAAAAAACAAACTATTGCCCAGCTGAAAGAAAAAAATACGGCTCGTACAATAAATTGTCAGTGCAACTAACAAAATCTCAATAATGGTTTTAAAATCTTCTTTTAATTGCTTGGTCATTTAAATGGCATTAGGTAGCCCCAAGATAGAAAAAATATTTTATCTCCGTTATTTCTGCGGGATAGCGTAATAATAAATGGGCGTATAAACGCCTTCGCTGCAGGTGTAATATCCTTTGCCATCGGGCGTAAAGCCTATGGCTTCGCCTTGTTTTTCCTGGGTATAGGGCAATTGTTGGGGTACGCGCTGTACAGTTTGCCAAATTGGTTCATTGCCAACGCGCTGCCAATAATAAACTTTGGTATAGCTTTTTATCAAAACCTGATGCCCGTCTTTTGAAATATCGCCCGCAGTTATCCATTTAAATAACTTTAGCCCTTTAAAAAACAGCTTGCAGCGTTTGGTAAGCATAACGGTATCGTTCACCTTGTAATTTAAGGGCGTAGTATAAACAGTTACAGAATCCTGCCGTTTGGATACAATGTAGATTAACTTTTCAATCGGATCAATCATTAATGTTTCGGCATCTTTGGGGCCATCGGGATATTTTAAGTGGATGGGTGCAGCCTCTGCATTTGACTTATTGGTGGTGGCCCACTCTTTTTTTTCTTCCATGCGGTATACCGTAATATATGGCCTCCAGGAACCATTGTCGCCAATATCGCCCATGTATACATAACTTTTCCCTTTTACCGGACCCGGTCCAACTGCAATATCCTCGCAATCGAATACCCCATAAGGAGATCTTGCATCGCCTTTAAAATAAATGGTTGATTTTAGTTCGCCATTCGGCAGTATGGCAAAAAACCTGCTGGTGTCGCCACTATCGTTATGAATGTAATAAAGGTTCTGGTTTATTCCGGAAGCCGCAATTCCCGATATCTCATTCATATCTTTTTCCTGCAAGCGACCAACAACGTTACTTTCCTGCCCCAACTGCCGATGCCTGCCATAAGCGCCCAAAAACAAGATGATTACAATAGGTACTATTATCTTTATTTTTTTGGTACGGCTCATTTATGCTATTTATTACTACAAAAATAGTAATGTTAACTAATGCTATTAAACGTTTTTAGTATGAAGATAATGATTTTGAGGCCCAAAAGCCAGTTTTTGCGCATTTTAAAGCGAAAAACCAGTTTACTCCATCACCGATACCGTAAAACCCAGGGCGTATTAGATATCAAAATGATTCTTCTTTCTCTCGAGTTTCTGAAAAGGAACTTTTATTACGTTCAGGAATTTACCGTTAATTTTTTCGTCCATATGGGTATCAATCCCGAAAACGGTTTTATCACGTTCAAGTTCGGTATAAGTTCCAAACAACCGGTCCCAAATACTTAATACATCGCCATAATTACAATCGGTATAAGGTAATTCGTGGTGATGGTGCACGTGGTGCAAATTGGGTGTTATGAAAATAAAACCGAGGATTTTGTTTGTCCTGTTAGACAAGCGAAATTCCGTATGGGCTGAAATATTGGATATTGTTTGAAAAGTTTGTCGTAAAATTAAAACACCAATGGCCGGGCCCAGTAAAAAAGTCCAGAGCATTAAGCAGCAGGTGCGCACGCAGGTTTCGCCAGGATGCTCTCTCACCGTTGTTGACACGTCTACATGCAGGTCGCTGTGATGAACCAGGTGAAACTTCCACAGGGTATCAATTTTATGCATTACCACGTGGTACACATACTCGCAAAAATCAAGCAATATAAACAGGGTGATATAGTAAACCCAGGCGTTATGATGATAGGGTATAAAATTAATAAGCCCCCAGTGATGAACGTTTGTCCATACAGAAACATAAACTATAAAACCGGTTAAGAAAAGCTGTATAGGTAAAGCAGTAAAAATAAATAGTGAATTTACTGCCGTGTGTTTCCATTTATTTTTTAGTCCGTAGCCGGAAATTAACATTTCTGAAAACCATAAAGACGTAATAACAACGGCATATAAAATAAGTTGGGTTACATCTTCATGACTTGAAAAAAAAGTACGCAGTTCGTCCATCAGGGGTATTTAAATTAATGAGGTCATGTAAAATTAATAATAAATTTACAATTTAATTAACTCTAAATCTGGTTTTGAAGTATCTGTGATGGCAACTTTCCCTCTTTCTTTACGCAAAATCCTGTTAAACAGTGATATCTCACGATCAAATAAAAACTGGAAAAATAGTTTAGTCCACGAGGTATGATAGTAAAGGGTATCGTAATATTCCGGAGCAGTTTTTCTGATCTCAGGGAGTTTATTCCATGGTATTGATGGAAAATCATGATGCTCATTATGAAAACCAACGTTAAAAGCTACTTTATTTAATGCGCCGTAATAGCTGTAAGTTTCCTGTTCAACGCTGTGTGTTAAGTAATGCTCTTGTATCCAGCGTGCGCCCAGCGGATGCAAACCAACTGAGAAGGAGAAGCTCAATAATAAAAATACAATGGCATGCGCGCCCATAAAATAACATATGGCGGCTGTAAACAAAGCCTGTAAAACGAAATTGGTAACAATCCAACCGTCAATAGGATGTATTTCTTTTAAGCGTGACAAGCGGAATATCTGGAAAATTGGAAAAAATAATAACCACAGGGCTTTTCCAAAAAAAGAATTACTGATCAGTTTTGCTTCCCATTTGTTTGGCAAATCGGCATCCAGTTCATGAACACCCTGAAAAGAGTGATGCTTGATATGATATTTTTCGAATGAGATAGCACTTGGCAGTATTTGCGGCAGGTTGGAAAACATTGATGCCCAACGATTAGCATTGCGGTTTTTAAATAACAATTGGTGGGTACACTCATGTATCATTACAAACAAAGCATGATCGGCAAAGGCACCCAAAAGATAAGCTGCACCTACAACCAGCCACCATGATTGATCACGAAGAAACCATGCCATTACCACCTGGAAAGATACCAGGCCAACTATAGCAAAAATAGTATAAGGATTTTTCCCTATCAGATTGCGTAAATGAGGAAACTGCTTTAAAATCTTTTTAGTCCTGATACGGTGTGGTTCTGACTCCTGCGAGTAGATAAAATCTTTTCTTTTAATCATGTTTTTTTTGAGGGGCAATTGGCGCTAAATATAGCGATATGAATGTAAATTATAATTTTATTGCAAATATTTAGTTTTAGCTAATACTTTTATCTAAATTAAATACATCAACTATAACTTAAATTCATATCACTATAGTACAATTTTAATAAGTTATTGTGCTTTAAACACTAATACCCTGAATGTTCCGGCCACTACTTTGCGTGTACCGGGCTCATAATCAGCCACACTTAAGTATATTTTATGGGTATGTGTATCTAATGCAAGCGTTTTTGCACGGTTGGGTGTTTTAAGGGTTTGGATAACTTTATACTCATTTGCCGACTGTTGCTGAATAATAGTTGTAGTACCATCGCCGCATGAGCAAAATATCAATTTGGTTTCAGGGTCATAAGCCACGGCATCAACACCTGCGCCTATAGGTAGGGTGGTAATAATTTTACCGCTGGCTGCATCCACTACGCTCATGCCTTTATTTTGGCGGCAAACGGTAAATAAACGCTGGTTGGCCACATCTAATGTGATACCGGTAGGGCCGCCTGCTGGTGCCAGCGGATAGTTTTTAACTACTTTTAAAGCTTTGCTATCAATTACATTGATGCTGTTTTTATCTTCCAGGTTATTATAAATTATTCCTTTGCCATCAGCTACCGCAAATTCAGGACCACCACCCAGGTCAACTGTTCCAACCTGTTTCAACGTGTTTGGATCAACAACCGATGTGTTATTGCTTTCGCCGTTAAAGCTGAATACTCTATCGCTATATGGATCATAAATAATGGCATCTGGGCCTTTAGCATCCACTGGAATAGTTGCAATTTTCGCTAAGGTTATTAAATCAAAAGCCACAACTGCATCTGCGCGGCCATCACTTATAAAACCACGATTGGCTTTGTTATCAATAGCAATACCGTGTACACCTTTCATATCGGCAATAATGCCAACAGGTTGTTCGGTTGCCAAATCAATCACATTTACCGTCGCTCCGTGCGAAACATACAAACGGTTGTTTACCTTATCGATAGAAAGGTAATCGTACCCTGCATCGCCCGGCAAAGCAATGGTTTTATCCAATACATAAGTTTGCGCATGTATGGTAAACGCAAACAGGCTACAGCAAAGCGCAGTCAAAAAAATCTTTTTCATTTTTAGTTTGATGAATTTATGCAGTAAATATCCAACCTGATTCTGTAGAAAAATTGTTCGTTAATAATGCAGAGACGTATTGTGTTGCGTCTCTGCACTTTTTATAAAACGTGAGGTGTTTTATCCTGAAATTTTTCGTGGCGATAAAAAATGCGGATTAAACTTGGTAAAACAATCAATAAAAGCGGCAAGGCAGCAACGAACCCACCAATAACGGCAATAGCCAGTGGCTGATGCAGCTGTGCACCCGCGCCTATGCCCAATGCAAGCGGCATTAAGGCTATAATTGCCCCTAAAGCTGTCATCAGCTTAGGCCTTAAGCGGGTTGATATAGAAAATACAATAGCCTCGTCAATACCATTTTCAGCGCCTTGCGCAATGTTTTCAATAGCTCTTTGCTTAAACTGCAGAAAGGTAAAAATGGCGTTTTCGCCAATTATACCCACAATCATTATCAAGCCGGTGTAGCTGCCCACATTTAAAGGGGTTTGGGTGATAAAAAGAGCAAGTACGCTTCCGGCAATACCTAAAACAGCCACTACTAATATCAGGAACGCTATTCTGAATGATTTAAACAGGAATAAAATAACAGCAAATACCAGCAAGCTTGCGGTAATTAAAATAATAAGCAGCTCTTTGAACGATTGCTGTTGCTGTGCATAATCGCCGCCATATTCAATATGATAGCCTTGCGGCAGGCTTATTTTTTGGTCGATGCTTTTTTGAATAGCCGGAATTACCGAGCCCAGATCGCTTCCTTCTAAACGAGCGCTCACTATGCCTATAGATTGCAGGTTTTCGCGATTTATTTCGGCTTCACCGGCATTTAGCTGAACGTTTGCCACCTCACTGATGGGAATCAATTTTCCGCTTGGCAAAAACACGGTTTGGTTTTTAATACCTGCAACATTAAGGCCTCTGTTACCCGGATACACCATACGGATAGGCGATAGCTGTTCGCGCTCAAGCAGGCTGCCAATAACGTTGCCCTCCTGGGCTGTTTGTACCTGAAACTGTAAACTGGCCGGCGTTATATTATACTGCGCCAGTTTACTATAAATGGGGTTAATACTTACCGAAGGCCCGGCAATAACTATACCATCAAAAACATCGGCTGTTCCTTTTACATTACTTACAATTGCGGCCACCTGCGTCGAAAGGCTGCGGAGTTTTTCCGGATCATCGCCAAAAACCTTTATCTCTACAGGCTGTACCGATGTCATCAGGTCGCCCAGCATATCGGTAATTACCTGTCCAAAATCTATTCTCAATGCGGGCTGATTAGCGGCTATTTTTTTACGCAGATCACTTATTACCTCTTCGGTAGTTTTATCGCGTTTCTTTTTCAGCTGTATCAGGTAATCGCCTTTGTTGGGTTCTGTTATAAAAAAGCCCATCTCAGTACCTGTACGCCGTGAGTAAGCGGCAACTTCGGGTTCAGCAGTGATAATCTTCTCAATTTGCCTCAGCATCCGGTCGGTTTCATCTAATGATGTTCCGGGCGGCGATGTATAATCCAATACAATGCTGCCTTCGTCCATTTCGGGCAAAAAGCCTGTTTCAAGCAGCGGCGGCACTATAATAATTGCTACAACCAGGCCTGCAATGATCGCTATACTTACATATGGCCTTAATATAAACCACCGTACCCAACGCTGTTTTTTTACATGATGAACTTCTTCCTGTTTTTGTACCGCGGTATTTTGCTTGTGCCTGCTGAGCATTATATAAATAGTTGGCAGCCCTATCCATGTTACAAAAAACGAACAGGTAAGCGTAATGATCATGGTATTGGTTAGCACGGTAAAATAGGCTCCAGCTACGCCGGTCATCAGCAAAAAAGGCACAAAAATAACAATAGTACTGATCGACGAACCCAGCATTGCAGGGAACAAATAATCAATTGCTTTTTTGATTAATAAAAGCGGATGCTCGCCGGGATGCTCCTCATGTGTGCGATGAATTTGTTCAACCACCACAATGGCATCATCAATAATTAAACCGAGGGCGGCAGCAATAGCGCCAAGAGTCATGATATTGAATGTGTAGCCAATGGCGTACAAAACAATTAAGCTGAGGCACAACGTTACCGGGATAGTAATTAAAATAACAGCGCTCGCCTTTACTGAACGGAGAAATATAATAGCGACCACAATTGCCAGTATTAAACCTATCCATAAACTATCTTTTACGCTTTGTACTGAGTCGTTAACAAAATCAGCTTGCTCATAATAAGGTTTAATGGTGACATCGTGCGGCAGTATTTTTTGCAGATCAGCAACCTTGCTATCCATATCGGCCGAAAGAGATACCAGGTTAGCATTTGGCTGTTTAATAACGGCCACTAAAACACCATCGTGCCCATTGGCGTTAATGCGGGTATATTCAATGCTCTCCTGTATGGCTATATCAGCAAAATCCCCCAGCCTTATAACCCTCTTGCGGTTGTTGCTGATCACCAGGTTTTCGAGCTGATCTTTTGCATTTATGGTGGCGTCAGTTACGGTAAGGTACAGCATTTTGTAATCAGACAGGTAGCCTTCTGACTTTACGAAATTGGTATTGCTGAGCGCTGTGCTGATAATATCGGGCGTAAGGCCCAGCGAACTCATTTTCTGTTTGTTCAGCGTAACCCAATATTCTTTTGCTTTGCCGCCAATTACGCGGATTTCAGAAACACCATCAACCTGCGACAAAAAGGGCTTAACCGTATAGGTGGCCAGCTGCCGCAACTCAATAGGCGAACGGCTATGACTTTCGAGCGTATAACCACTTACCGGTAAAATAGAAGGGTTCATCTTCTCAACCGTGATATTTACATCGGCAGGCAGATCATTTTTTATTTGGTCGATGCTGGTTTGTATACGTTGCAGACTCAGGTCAATATCAGCATTCCAATTCATATAGGCTGATATTTCACAACTACCGCGACTGGTTGTGCTGCGCACCACCTGCAAATCGGGCACTTGTTTAATAGCGCTTTCGAGCGGTTTGGTAACCGTAACCATCATTTTATTTACCGGCTGCAGACCCTCCTCGGCAATAACCTTTATTTTGGGAAAAGTTATTTCGGGGAATAGTGAAGTTTGCAGCTTTGAATAAACAAAACACCCGGCCATAATAATAATGGCCAATACCAGGCTAATTGGTTTACGATGAGTAATAAAGGTTTCCTTTATAGGTATTTTAGAGGTCATTGCGCAACAATTTTAACTTTGGCAGTATCAGGCAAGCCGTAGTTGCCGCTAACAATTATTTTATCCTGTGCAGTAAATTTGGGCGATAATATCTCTACCCTTTCGCCTGCAATAATTCCTTCCTTTACCGGAACTTTTATGGCTGTAGTTGGATTGATGAGCTTCATCACCCAAAAATCTGTTTGTGTTTCATTTGCCAGTATGGCCGATTTGGGCAACGACTGCGTATTGCTTTTCATCGATTTAACAATGCGCGCTTTTGCCACCAGGTTTTCGGGAATTTGTTGTCCACCGTTTAACTTAAGCACCAATCCTTGTGTTTGCGAAACGGTGTCAACAGTTGGCATAAAAGAGCTTGCTGTTGAACTGATCTTGCTACCGCCGGGTAATATCAGGTCAATATTCTGGCCTATTTTTACGTATTGTTTTAGCTCATAAGGCACCTGCATTAAAAACACAAAGCTGGAGCGGTCGCTTATAATGGCCAGCGCTTCACCATCCTGCACATAATCGCCTTTTTGGTGGCTCATTTGCGAAATATAGCCCGATGCCGAGGCTTTTATCTTGTTTACCCCCGAAAATTTAAAGGTGGTATCCAAAACATTAATGCTGTTACATATGCTTTGAGCTTCTTTTGTTTTCACGGTGAAAAGTACTTCACCCTTATTCACATTATGGCCAAGCTGCGCATTTACGGTTTCAACATAACCGTTAGCATTTGATTTTACATAGTTTTTTTGCAACGTGGTTGATGTAGCATTCAGGTCGATATAATCGGTTAAAGTACTATCATCAACGCTGGTTACAGTTACCGGTGTTTCTGAAGCAACTTTTGCGTCCTCATCATCAGCCGCTTTATCCTTGCTCTGGCAGGAAAAAAGTAAGGAGGCAAGGCCTATTACAAAACAAAGCCTGCCAATGTGTAAATATTTAAAAATGAATGTTTTCATGTTACCTGTTCCAGTAATTTAGCTGATTGATGAGCTGTAATTTATTGATATTGGTTGTTGTGCGCAGATTTTTTACGGTAAGATAATTGTTAACGGCCAGTATCAAATCGGCAATCCGCAGGTCGCCGGTTTGTAGCAGTTGATTATCTACCTTTATCAGGCTTTCAGAATATTTTAACTGTTCGTCTATCTGGTGTAGCAGGTTGTCGTTTTCGCCAATCTGTTGTTTTAACTGCGCTATTTGCTGATGATATTGTGTATCGAAAAAAGCCTTGTAATTTTCGCGGGTTTCTTCGGCCAGCGATAGCTTTTTGTACTGCATTTTACGCTGACCACCATCATAAATAGGCATAGTAAAAGTAAACCCGGCGCTTATGCCGAAGTTTTTATAGGCCTGCCCCATAAAATCAGAGTTATACCCCCCGTCAGCCAGTAAATTTGCTTTGGGTTTGTAGCTAAAATCAATTAGCTGGCGACTGTTGATCAGCTTTAAACTATCAATTTTATATTGTCTGAAAAATATGCTGTTGTCAATTTCGGGGCGCATCGCCTGCTGTATTACAGGTTCCTGCAACTCAATCATACTGGTATCAGCAATGCCGGCCAGGTAGTTTAGGGT
>Ga0206833_1020_pt1 | contig 43211 bp, 45 predicted proteins | sample Alteio_BWOrgCont_32_FD_152891 | JGI IMG/M metagenome (GOLD analysis project Ga0206833, IMG submission 152891) | Enriched cells from forest soil in Barre Woods Harvard Forest LTER site, Petersham, Massachusetts, United States -... | ecosystem: Environmental > Terrestrial > Soil > Temperate forest >... | reverse complement strand
GGATCGAGGTTCCCGAGCTGACTGATGATCTCTTCCGTCAGCCCGTCGCTGAAGTAATCCTGCGCCGGGTCCCCAGTAAAATTCTCGAACGGCAAGACCGCCAGCATGGTGCGTTCCGCAGACACCGGCCTAGGACGAGACCATTTGAGATATGCTGCGAACGCAAGAACAACGAGAAAACCCCCAGCGACAGCAAGAATAACGGGCAGTCGCTGCCAAAATTGCTTTTCCCGCCCGGGCGAAGATCCAATCGCATGGCTTCCTGATGGCACGTCCGCTTCCGCAGGCGTGGTCCTTGAGACCGGCTTCACGTCAGCCACAAAACGATAGCCTCGCCCCGGAACCGTTACGATGTAGCCCTGATCGCGAGTCTGCCCCAGCGCCTTGCGCAACATGAAAATCGTCTGGGTCAGGTTCGACTCTTCCACGAAGCTGTCGGACCAGACTGCCTTCATCAACTCGTCCTTCGCGACGAGCTGTCCTCGGCTCTCGATTAGGACGAGCAGAGTGTCAAACGCCTTCGGAGTCAGCGCGAGCAGCTCTTGTCCTTGCTGCAGAGTTCTTTTCTGCGCGTCGAGACGGAACTCCCCAAACTCGTACAAACCATTGACCAGGCTGGGCATAACTGAATCTTGAGAAACTTTGAGAAAGTTTGAGAGCCCCTTTTAGGACTTGCTCAGCTCATCTCGGCTAATTCTTGCTACCGGGGGAGACGGGAATCACAAGTTGGATCGCTATTGTAACACCGCCCGCAACCGGTTCCGGTGGATTCTCGCCTTTTTGAGAATCAAGGACAACGCTGGAAGGATGCTGGGGAACTCATGCCGTTGCGATTCTGAGCCCCCGCGAGCCTCCCCGCAGAGACAAGCAGTCGAGACCATATCAAAACAACTTAAAGGAGAATCAAGATGAAGGCAGTTTGGAAGATCAACAAGAACGCTCTATTGGCGATGACTCTAGCGGCAGTCGGTATCGCTCTCACGGCATCCGAAGCCTGGGCGCAGGGGATATCTCCCGTGGTCTGGAACAAGAACTCATTTACCTACGACGACGGTCAGGCACCCTCGGTCGCAGTTTCCGGCTCGGTCATCGTAGAGGTACATGAGGGTAATTCAGGCTCACTCTGGTCTCACACGGGCACCATACAGGAAAACGGTACGGTCACCTGGGCGACTGGGGCTTTCCAATACGATAATGGATATGCTCCGTCAATTGCGATCAGCGGCAACAACGTGATTGAAGTGCACCAAGCAGGCAGCGGTGAGGGAGTTCTCTGGTATCGGACCGGCACAATCACCTCGGCCGGGACGGTCACTTGGGCGACCGAATCTTCTCAGTATGACAATGGCCTTGCACCTTCAGTGGCCGTCGCTGGGCAGACTGTCGTGGAAGTACACCAGGCAGGAGCGGGCGTTGGGGCGTTGTATTATCGCGCTGCTGAAATGCAGGCGAACGGCACTGTCGTTTGGAATCGGAACTCATACCAATATGACAACGGAACGGCGCCGTCAGTGGCTATTGCTGGATCGACGGTCATTGAAGTGCACCAAGCCGGCACGACTGAAGGGCCGTTGTACTACCGCGCTGCCGAAATCCGCGCTAATAGTTCGGTGGTGTGGGCCAAGAGCTCATTCCTGTACACCAATGGCCTCGCGCCGTCTATATCGGCATCTGGGCCCACAGCCGTTGAAGTTCATCAGGAGGGCAGCGGAGTGGGTTCGCTGTGGTATCGCACAGCCCGACTGGAAGCGACCGGCAAAGTCGAATTCGCGACCTCGTCATTCCAGTATGACAGTGGTGAAGCGCCCCGCCTCACCGTCGTGGGACCAACCATCCTGGAGGTGCACGAATCAACCACCGGAGTGGGACCACTCTACTATCGCACCGCGGCGTACTAGCAGTAGGGCTCAAACTGGAGGGCAGGCGCTGCTGCCTGCCCCTGTATCTGAGGGAACTGTCGGGTAGTGGTCAGTTTTTCTAATGCTCTGTGGGACTGATCCCCATTTTGATCGCGAATGTTATCCCAGATTCTGCCTCGCCAGAGTCTCTGGCGTACGCAGTCATCACCGTCGAAGTCGGATTGTGGCCTATGGCCTCGAGTCGAAGCGGACCTCGACATCCACTGTGCTGTCTTTTGCGTCGACAGACTCGTGGACCCTCGTATCCCAGTCCCCGATTTCCTTGTAGGCTTGCTGGACAAAGCGCCCGGGATAACTGGAGTCGTATACATCTCCCGGTCGCAGGGTCCATTCGTTTTCCAGTCGAGCGGTTGTCTTGGAGTCCAGTCCGCGAATCTTCAAATCTCCCATGCGATAAACATCACCCTCAGAAACGCGAACTTCGTATAGGACCGTGGGCCGCGAGTCGTCTGGTTTCGACTCCAGCCTCACATTAGCTGCCACGTATCCATGTGTGCCATACAGCTGTTTGACGGCTTCGAGGTCTTTTTCAAGCTGAATGGCATTGGCGGTCTCCCCGGCTTTCACATGGATCAGGCTCCGCAAAGTGTCCTCGGGTAGAGCCTTGCAGCCGATGATTTCAAGTCCGCTCACCGTGTATCGCTTCCCAGGATGCACGGGGAAGGTGACGTCCACCAAAACGTGCTCCTCTTCGGTCGAGACCACCTGAGCTTGTGGATCGCCGATCTCAGCTTTCAGATAGCTTCGTGCAAAATAGACGGGCAGGAAATTCTTGTCGGCCAGAGCGCGAAGAGTGGGCAGCACATATTCCACCCCTTGCAGTTTGCCCGCGGTAGCCACGAGCAAGGGCAACTCCGCGGCATCAGCGCCTGAGAATTCGATGTTCCGAATCGTAATATGGAGTCCGGTTACGGTGAATCTGATGGCCTCAACAGGGCCGTCGTTGGGCACTCGCAGAGAGTCAACCTGTCCTGCCACTTTTTTCTCATCCAGCAGCGCCTGCAGGGCGTCCGAAATCTGATTCACCATTTGGCCCGTGACCGGGACTTCCCCATCGAACAGAGGGACGCTGGCATGCAGCTTGTTGAAGAGCTCCTGACTGCTGAACCAGACCACATTGTCGAAATTGACAGGGACAAATCTCTTGGAGTTCAGGACCGTCAACTTGAGTTTGGTGCCCTCAGGATCGGACTCTAAATTGTAAAGAACGTCGGTAAACGCCCCGCTTTCTCCCAGAAGCCGGACCACATTCTCCAGATCTTCTTTGTGCACCACCTGGCCGAGTTGCAGGCCGCTGGCCCGGATTACGTCCTCCGGTTTGTAACGCTGCGTGCCAGTGACTTTGATCGAGACGAGCTTATATGCCGAGGAAGGGAGGTTTTTCGGCGAGTGCTGGCGCATCTGCGCAGAAAGAACGATTGAGAGCAACAAGACCAGAACGAAACAAAATGAAGCGCTGAGCAGCTTGCGGGGGATCATCTACGAAAATCTTACCTCAATCGCAGCTTTTCAAATGGTGTTGCGCTTCATCAGTGGCGGCCAGGCACCACATGCGGAAGCCGACGCGTTTGACGATTGCCACGCTCGTGTTAGATATTGTGACGCATGGACGTTGAACGCATCATTGACGACATCGAGCAGCTACAGGAAATGTTCGAAGCGCCGGATATAAGGCCACTCAGCCCAAGCGACATCTCTGCTGCAAATCAAAGGCACGACGAAACGCTCACACATAGTCCATGGTTTCGGCTTTGGCAGGATTTTGGGGTTTGCTGCCGAGCCGAGTCGCCAGTGCTGCGACTCGGGGAGCGGGAGAGCTAGGCCTCCTGCGATTGAACGTGAAAAATGGCAAAGAAGAAGAAAACTGCTAGTGTTGTGCCGAAACTCACCGAGACTGAACAAGACCTGCTTTCGCACATCCAACATGGATACCAGCTTGAAACTGATTCGCTCGGCGGCAACCCAGTTCTGCGGCACTTGAAAGATAATGAAGAAATGCGCCCTATGTCTGCCAATCGCAATACCATCAAGGCGCTCGAACAGCGCGGACTCATTAGTCCCGGCAAAGGTCGCGATCCGCTGACTATCGTGTGGGATCTGAACGAGAGACTAACGTAGGACCCCCAGTCCGTCCTTGGTTCTGGCAGGAGGTCCCCGTTTAGGTAAGAAGCTGATTCTGGGTGTCGTCAAGCTCGACAAAGATCAGCCCCGGAGATCCACAAACCGTGCCTGAATCAACCGTTGAATAACTGCAAAAATAATCGCCGTCGAGACACCGAACATAAGCATTCCGTCGGCCGCTTCCAGCGGTCCGAGCAATTTCCACGACGGTGTCATAATCGGATCACCGTAACCGAGCGTCGTGTAGCTAACCGCCGAATGGTAGTAGGCCGTTCCGAAGTCTGGAAATTCTTTACAGATTATGAACAACACTGCCCACAACGCGATTTCAATCAGGTGCGCAACGAGCACGACTGACATCGCCAGCGCAACGGTTGCAATATCGATCCAGGGGTTTACACCCTCGCGGCCGAGTTTTTTTTCATAACGAACGAAGCTTACCTTTGCGCTCACAGCTAGCGCGTGGATAAAGATCGTGCATACCACAACGCAAGCATGCGCGGAAAAAGTACTCGCTGCACTCCTCACGATCCGGCATGGGTCCACTTGCCCTGCTCTTCAAGCGTTAAGCCATTATCTAAAGCTCTTAGCTTGAATGCCGATGTATTACTTATCGAATTTCTATGCGCGTACCCTTGCGCTCGCTAAGTCTTTTTGAGTTTGAAGGTTGAAGCCGCAGCCGATAAGGCAGAGGACCGGTGGATGAACTTATCACGACCTGGCACCATGCGAGTGGATAGAACAAAAGTGTTGGCCTGGTCAGGGGTCGTTGTTGGCTGCCTTGCCATCGGCATCGGTTTATTTTATTTCTGGAATCTTGGCGATACCGCATCGACAGAAAATGCAGTTGCGGCTGTCGTGCAGTCGAACGAACCTATCCAGCCGATTGAACCCCTGACCGGTCTGGACCCGCGGAAAATCGTACTGGGACGCAAGCTGTTCCACGATCCGCGCCTTTCCCACAACGACCAGCTCTCCTGCGCGCATTGCCACGATCTTAAGACTGGAGGAACCGACCGCAAGGCCCGGTCGACCGGCATCAATGGCGCGGTAGGCGTGATCAACGCTCCTACCGTTCTTAACAGCGGTTACAACTTCAGTCAGTTTTGGGATGGCCGAGCAGCCACACTCGAAACACAAATCGACGGACCACTTACTTCAGGCATCGAAATGGGATCCACTTGGCCGGAAGTCATCGGGAAGCTAAAGCGGGACAAGGAATACGCGCAGGCTTTTCAACAAATCTATGGCGACGAAATTCAAAGCAGTCACGTCCGGGATGCCATTGCTGAGTTTGAGCGCTCCCTATCCACGCCTAACTCTCGTTTCGATCGATTTCTCCGCCGCGATAACGCAGCTCTGACCAGCCGGGAGCAGGAGGGTTACAAACTTTTCAAGTCGTTCGGCTGCGCGAGTTGCCATCAGGGGGTAAGCGTTGGCGGAAACATGTATCAGAAGCTGGGAGTGATGGCGCCTTACTTCGCTGATCGAGGCAATATTACTAAAGCTGATCTGGGACGTTTCAATGTAACCGGCGATCAACGCGACATGTACATGTTCAAGGTTCCAAGTTTGCGGAACGTCGAACTGACTGCACCATACTTCCACGATGGTAGCGCGGCTACCCTGCCAGATGCGGTTCGTATGATGGCCAAGTATCAGCTCGGCCGCCACCTTACGGATCAGGAAGTCGAACTGATCGTGGAGTTCCTCAAGACTTTGACCGGTGAGTTGAATGGGAAGCCACTATGACTGTGGCGCAGATAAAAAGGGTCACAATGGCTGCGGGAGCGGCGTTGTTGTTGACTTTCCTCTTCATTCAACAGCGGCCCGTGGAGCCGCAGCAGCATCACCGGTTCATGCACGGCTTAAACCAATTGAAACAGTTGGACACAGAAATTAACCGTGATCTGCTGAATTCGCGGTTCGATCTGTTAGCGTCCTACGATCCCTTTGTAAAAAAGCTCGATGAAATGCGGGAGGTCGAGACCGATCTGCAACGCATTCCTCCGTTTGTTCGCAAAGGAAAACGAAAACAAATCCAGCAGCTTCTTAAGCAGGAATCAGAACTTAGATCCGAGAAGGTGGGACTCGTAGAAACTTTCAAATCGCGAAACGCGATACTCAAGAACTCACTGCGCTACTTTCCCACATTGATTGCGGAGGCATCCCGAAACTCGACGGCGGCCAAAGATCCGCAATTACAGGCTCACCTTTCAAACTTGTTGCGAGACATTCTGCTCTACGCTCTGACACCGCACTCCGATCTTGCTGGAGAAGTGAACACCGAAATCGCGCTGCTTGCAACGGACGCCACTCGACATCCTGAACTAGTGGACATTCTGAACAACACGGCAGCGCACGCTGCGACCATTATCAGCGTGAAACCGCAGGTTGAAGCGATCACTGAGGAATTGAATGCGCTGCCCGCCGCAGAAAGCATCGATGCAATCTCTCTAACCTATGTTCGAGACTACGAAAGTGCGCAGAAAACCAGCGACAATTATCGTTTGTTTCTATATCTCTGCTCCGTAACGCTGCTTGTTTTTGGGGCGAACCGGACCAGAAATCTGGTTAAGACCCGCGTGGCAGTCGAGGAAGCCAAGGCGGCGACCAGGGCCAAGAGTCAGTTCCTCGCGAATATGAGCCATGAAATCCGAACTCCAATGAACGGCATCATTGGCATGACAGAACTCGCCCTCGAAACCGACCTCAATCCAGAGCAGCGCGAGTATCTGGGGATGGTGAAGAGTTCTGCCGACGCTCTGCTTTCTTTAATCAACGACATTCTGGACTTCTCCAAGATTGAGGCCGGAAAACTTCAAATGGAGACTATCGAATTCAACTTACGCCATAATCTGGATGACGCGATGAAAGCGATCAGTATCCGCGCTCACCAGAAAGGGCTCGAGTTGGTGTATGACATTCTTCCCGACGTGCCGGAGGCTCTGCTGGGAGATCCGACTCGCTTGCGCCAGATTGTGCTGAATCTGGTGGGCAATGCGGTGAAGTTCACGGCGGAAGGTGAGGTTGTACTCCGGGTTGAGAGAGTAGAAGAATCTGAAACAAAAGTGACGTTGCATTTCTCGATAGCCGACACTGGGGTCGGCATTCCACTGGAGAAACAAAAATCGATCTTCGAAGGTTTTTCACAAGCCGACAGTTCGATGGCCCGGAAATTCGGAGGGACGGGCCTCGGTCTCACCATCTCTTCCCGCTTGGTCGAAGCTATGGGTGGCAGTATTTGGGTGGAGAGCAAAGCGGGGTCTGGAAGCGTATTCCATTTCCACGCCCGTTTTGGTTTGCAAAAGAATGCTGTTCCGTTGGAAGAGATCGATCTGGCCGAGTTGGCTGGCCTGCCTGTGTTAGTCGTCGATGGGAACGCAACCAGTTGCCGGCTGTTACAAGAGATGCTCACGGGTTGGGGGATGAATCCCACAATAGCTGCGCGCGGACCGGAGGCGTTGGCCCTTCTTGAAGAGGCGCAAGCGCTCGGGGCTCCTTTCCCGCTGGTGCTGCTCGATGCTCATATTCCGCAAATGAACGGATATGTGATAGCGGGCAAGATCAAGAACGACCCGAAGTTCAAAGAATCCGAAGTCGTGATGCTTACTTCGGTCGGATTGCGCGGCGATGCCGCAAAGTGCCGGAAGATTGGCATCAGCGCGTACCTGACCAAGCCGATAAAACGGTCGGATCTTCTGCACGCCATCAAATTGATGATGGGGTCGCGCGAAGTGCAGCAAGAAATCCAACCTCTCCTCACCACGCACTTTATACGGGAGAGCCGCAACGCATTAACCATTCTGGTAGCGGAAGATAATCTGGTAAATCAAACCCTGGCCCGGCGTTTGCTGGAAAAAAGAGGGCACACCGTGATTGTGGCGGAAACTGGCAAGGCAGCCGTGGCAGCAGTCGAAAAACAAACGTTCGATTTGGTCTTAATGGACGTCCAGATGCCAGAGATGGATGGCCTCGAAGCTACCGCCGCGATTCGAGAGAGAGAGAAGACGACCGGCAAGCATGTCCCAATCATTGCCATGACTGCCAACGCGATGATCGGCGATAGAGAACATTGTCTTCAAATTGGCATGGACGGCTATGTGGCCAAGCCGCTCTCGGCTAAAGATCTTTTTGAAGCGATTGAGTCCATCGTGAACCGCGAAACTGCAAAGAGTCATGAGCCTCAAGCATTAGCCGCCCGCGCAGGCGAATAGCTCGCTTCAAACGTCTTCAGGAAGTCTCACTCGCCGAAATCGGCGGAGGACAGGAGCGTCTGCCGCACTTGGTCCTTCTCCGCAATGCCGCGCGCACCAGCAAGTCCCCTTCGGCTTCGCTCAGGGCAGGCTCTCCACCTCGATTGGCCCGCTGCGCTTCGGTCGTGAGGTCAGAGGGTTGTGATGGAAATGAGTCCTCACGACGCGGCGCTAAAGTACCGACGTGTTCTTTAGATCGGTCGGAACTGCCGATAGATTGAGAGTTGGCAAACTGATTTCCCATGTCGATTAAACTGCTCCCGGCGTCGGTGAATCCGGTCGACCCGCCAGATGTGTCGACGAGCCTCGTGCCTCTTACCAAGAGAGCGATCGCCACGCGGGTCGGCCAGATTAGTCTTGTTCCCTCCGCCGACACTTTCGCTTGGTCGTCTTCGACAAAAGGCGGGGCAAATCGTATCGACGGAACGCTTGTAGAGGATTCCCAGAGCGATGGAACAGGACGCTCGGGCTGGGGATATCTCTCCGGATGGGCCTGGAGCCATTCTGTCGAACACACGGCGATCGCCCATTACCTTTTTTATGCGGCCGTTCCCGCTGTCTGGAGCGGGAGGCTCATTGATCTGTACGCTTAGTGGCGGTGAGATTTCTACTCTGGCGAAACGTGCTCTTCCTCAGAGCGTTGTTCGACACCGCTTGCAATGCGCAGTTCCTCGATTAGTTTGCGCTCGCTGCTAATACCGATTACTGCGCTCCCAGTTTTTCTTTCGCTTTGGCGATACCGTATTCCAGCCACCCCTGTTCCACGTAGTTCTCACAGCGATCTCGCAGCACATTTAAGGCTTTCAATCGCGCATTCAGGGCTCCGCTATTTTTTTCATCATAGGCAAGAATAACGTCCGTCAAGTGTAGTGCCTCGACTGGCTTCCCGGCGTCCAGTTTCTCCAGGGCCGCACGCACCAACGGTTCCGGTCCTCCGGCGAGCTTAACCAAGTCAGGATAGACCGAAGACGCCGGTGTTTCGTACATGCTGGTTGGATTCATGTCATACCAGCCGGCGTACCCGTCGTAGATCCCGCGCACCGACCAGCTCACCTTGCCAAACGATTCACTCAGGTTGTAACTCGCCGGAAGTTTGATCTCCTGCATTAGCGTGTAGACATCTTTGCCTGAGTTCATCCCCTTAACCACTTCATCGTGCACATAAAGGATGGCATCGCGATAGCGGCCCAGCAACCGCGTTATTTCCTGGTTCCCTACGATCGGCTGGCCGTGCCCGTTGAGCACGATATCGGGTTTGAGCGCGAGCACTTTGTCCAGCGAACTGGCCCAGTCAAGCGCCCAGCGAGGTTTGGTGCCACGAATCGCGTAAAGATTGGGGAAAGAATTCGGCTCAGGGATTCCGATCCCTGAATAATTGTCGCCAATGAAAGCGGCCTTGTAGGCCGGAATCCACACTGTCAGATGATCCGGAGTCTCACCGGGCGTGCTGAATAGTTGGAATTCCACTCCCCCCAGCGTGAACTTGTACTCCTGATCGAAGAAAATATTAGGATCAATCTTCGCACCGTAATTGCCCGCCCAGGGCCCGACGGGCTTGGGCGGACCGCCGAATGCAGCCGCGTTACGCGGAGCAAAGAAACCTTCAAGCCGCGAAACGTAGTTGACGAATTCAACGTAGTTTCTCTGGGCGATGATCTGGATTCCCGGCTCCTTCCACAACGGAATCCCGCCGATGTGGTCAGCGTGGCCATGGGTAAGAATGATGTATTTCACCGGCCCGAGGTTTTGCGCCAGCAGCAGGTTCCTGGCCTCCGCCGCCAGTTCGGATGTCGCCGTATCGATGAGCACGTTTCCGTCCGGCGTTTTGACCATGTATACGTTGCCTGAGGTCGGCACCATGTAAATAACGTCATTAATTTTGACTACCTTGGTCTGCTCTCGATCTGCTGCAAGCGCGGATAAGGCCATACATGCGCACAACCAGAGCGCGACGGCATAGAGGATTCGCTGCATTCGTCTTCTCCTTATTTAGAGTGAATCACCGTTAACTTCGGCATCGCGCACAGCAGCGCCACCGTTAACAAATCGCAACCCGATGCTATTGATCGCTCCGTATAGTCAGGTTGGAGAAGTACGCGTCCGTGCTCCACTGTGCCCAAAAGCCGACCTGCCCGTGGGTTTCGCCGAGCTTCAGATCGTTCACGATCAGGCAGGGCTGGTTGCTGCCATTGACGTACAGCGCTGCCTTGGTCCCTGAAACCACGATCTTCATGTGCGTCCACGCGCCCGCTTCCAGATCGGTGTAGGATTCATAAACTCCAGGGCTCTCTTTTCGCAGGCGGAACCAGGGAAAGTCTGGCATCGAGTCGTATTGAACAGAGTGATTGCGGCGCAACTGATCATCGGCCCTCCCGTTGGTGGGCCGCAGATAAATGCTTTCCGTCCGAGCGCCATGTTCCTGGCTGCGAAAGTCGATGCCGATGAAGCCTCGTGCATCCGCAGGCGCCCCTAGCAATGGCGTACCCGCAACGTCGGCTTCAATTGTTCCGTCCCTGAAATCGACGCCAGCCACAAATGCGTGGACCGATTCATTGTCCTCAAGGTCGGAACGGCCGAGTGGCGCTGTTAAATGTACTCCGCGCCGCCCGCGGTAGGTCGCGACTTGGGCCTTCCCGTTGAATACTTCCAAACCGGCAACGGAATCGAGGGGAAACGAGGCAACGGAAGAGGTCGTTTGCTGTCCCCTGAGTCCGACGGCCGAGAATACAAAGAAGCCCGCGATCACCAGCAAAATCGCAATCACATAACAGTCAGGACAGGTGAACCACCCGAGGGCCCGCGACGGATACCTCATTTCAGGTTTCGATTTCAGGGGGATGCTTTAATCACGGTGCTTTTTGACGAGAGCCGCGCGGGCTTGGGTAGCAGAAACTCGAAAATAGATACGAGTTCACGTCAACAAAAAACGCTGGACTCGAAAAAATAGTCTTCCCGGCTGAAGCCTGGGTCGGGAATTCCGGGGCCATCTTTGGTGGGAGGACCGCCATCGGACTGCCCTCATTGACATCCGTGACCGGAATTTGAGTGTAATCGCCGCGCCTGTTTACAACAGTTAGGAATCTGCCATCAAGATAGCAGCTGCTTGGCATTCTCACAGGGCAAATAAAGAGATTTTTGACGCTCTACTGCTTGTCTCGAAAGAACTCTTCCATGCTCCAAGCCTGCTCCGGTTTGATCAAGGGCATCCGCGTCGTCTTCCCCACCCATTCGGCATACTTTCCACGAATGGCTTCCGGGGAAATTAAGGCAAGTTGCAGGGCGAGAGCGTTTGCATGCGACTCGACTCGCGGCTCTGGATCTCCAGATATTCCAATCATCTCCGGGAGAATCTTCATCACCGCAGCCGCAGGCAACGCACCGCTAACGGTCAGGCCTTCGAGATCGCCGACGAGCGCCAAGCGCTCCGGTTCCTCAAGAAGGTTGTAGCCTTTCTCCATCAATGTCTCGAGGCCGTCTCCTGCCAAGAAGGACCGGTAGTAACCGCTGCCGTAGGCATTGGGCCAGGACCACGTTGACACCTGGGGCAATGGCAATTCGACGTGAGCATCACTCACTTGCCGGCACTGCCTTTCCCCACTTTCCACGTGAATACAAACCGGCACTATCCACGGACGCCCGTCTTGTTCGACTTCGAGCTTTGGGACTTGCCCCATGGTGGAGAGTGTGAAGCGCAATATTGGTGCTCCGGATCGATCGAGGAAACCGAAGAGAACCGGTCGGACATCCACGCCAGTTTCCTCTTCAATGGCTCGCGCTAAATCTTCCGAACTGCCGGTCGCAAACTGATGATCCGTAAGATAGCGATGCAGTGCCCGCTGAAAGCGTTCTGGCCCTAACCAGTCCTCCAGCATTTCGAGAATGCTCGCTCCCTTCAAGTACACGATGATGTCGTACACAACTTCGGTATCCTTGCGTGAATGCATCTCGAGCCGCAGCGGCCTCGTCTCCAGCGAATCGGAAAGTAAGATTCGGTCACGCACGTCGGTGATGGCCAGACCGCGCTCAAATGCGGGCAACTCCAAGTCGGATATCTTTGTGCCCAGCCAGGTCGCGAAACCTTCGCTCAGCCAAACATCGTCCCACCATGCCTGGGTTACGAGGTTGCCGAACCATTGGTGCGCCAGCTCGTGCGCCATCACTTCCCGCATGCGTCGCTGCCGTGGTTGCGTGTCCTGATTTTGCGGTGCCAGAAGGATCTGGTCTCCGTATACGATCAGCCCCGGGTTCTCGATGCCCCCGAAGGGCAACTCCAGACCAGCCAGGTGGTCGAGTTTTTCCCAGGGATAGGGGATTCCGGTGTACTGTTCTAATCGATTCAGTATCTCTGGAGTAGCCGTGCGCGCTGCCGCTGCCTCCGTAGCCCTTCCACGCGGAGTAATAATCCGCACCGGAATTCTGCGCTGGCCAGCCACCCCGGCGTCTACCACATCAAACGGTCCAACAGCGAACGCGACGACCTCTGAAGCCAGCGGTTGTGTCGGTGCGAACGTCACCCGCTTCATACCGTCAGCTTCATCTATCGTGGACACTGCCGGTGCATTGGAAACTGCCACTTCATCACGCTTCACGTGGAGCACCATTTCCCACGGCGCCTTGTAGCCCGGTTCGTCAAAGCAGGGGAATGTGCGTCGAGCGTCGATCGGTGTGAATGCTGTGTAGACGTACCAATCGTTACCCGATTTCCTCCGGTATGCTCCCACGTTGGAATTTTCATCAAGCTTTCCGATGTACCGAATTCCAACCTCGATCGGTCCCGGTCGAGTTCGTTCGGTAAGTTCGACTGCCAGGAACTCGTCTGTTACGTGCCATCGAACCGATTTACGGATCTTCCCGACCGTCACGTTGACTTCCTGAATCGTGAGGTCCTTCACGTCGAGCCACACAACGTCGCTTGGTTCTTGTAGGTCAATGCCGATCACTTCGTAACCTTGGAAACTGGGCATACTTGGCACCACAGTCAGGTCCAACTGGTATCGAGTTGGGCGCGCGATTTTAGGAAGACGGAAGTCCAGCGCAGGTGCTTGGCCCGCAGCCAAGGCAGAAACGAAGACGCCTATCACCAACTGCATTCCTAACCTGGAAGTGCGTCGAGTCAGCATAGCGAACAATAGTACATAGGTATCGGAATGCCTGCCAAAAAGACGATGACCGCCAATGCAGAGCCGAGCGCAATGCCGAAGTAGCGCGAGGGCAAGTGGCTATCCAGATGAAGTTGTGCGAGCCCGTGGCCGAGCCGATAATGGCGAGGGCGGAAGCCATAAGCACAAACCGTATCTTTGAGATTTTTCGTTGGATGTCATTTCACCGATCAATCATGCGCCAGAGAGTCAGCTTCGTTTGGTTTTACGGGTAAGTGATGTGAAGAGGCCATTACCCTCAACATGAGGTGGAGACTCTACCTTGCCACCCGGGTCTGCAGATCTTGTATCGCTGCAATCCAGTCGTTCAGACCGTCGGCTTCGAGCCATAGGTCTTTCAGTTCAGAGTTTTTCCGCACACGTTCCAAAGCTCGTAGTGCCAGAGCCTGGAGCTCTTTAGTGGACGTCTGTCGAGCAGTCGTCCATTTGATAATTTCTGGGGGCGCTTCCTGGGCAGGGGAGCCGTTCAGAGCGGCGACGACCTCAGCCGCGGCGACAGCGATGCGGGAGGCAGGTGCCTCAAGATAGCTGGGATAGTCAGCGGCCTGAACCAATATCTGCGCCAGATCATCGGGCACTATTGTCCCGAGCTCCGCAATCCAATTCGCAGCGTCGTCGTTCTCAAAGCTTCCGGTTCCCCACGCCCCCATGCGGTCTCCTCCAGAGAGCACAGTCCGCTTGGGCATTATAAAGGCCGGCGGCAAGCCTCTTAGTCACTTTTCAATTGCCTCGGTCGAAGACCTCTCGCACGCGGCGACAACGGCGTCGCGAATCTGGGCGTGCAGTTTCCTGATCGGCGCAAGTAGGGGATGAGCGAGCACCATCACCGTTCCTTATCCGAGCGCTTGTAGCGTTCCTCAGGCAGCGCACGCAATTCTCCGGCTTTTTCTTCGGGAGACGTATCGCTCAGAGAATTTCCTCCGCCCACTTCCGGCCCGGCGAGATATTTCAACAAAGACGGCTTGCGCAAGGGAGGATGAAATTCCACATGAAAATGAAAACTTCGGTAGTCGCCGTCATCGGTCGGCGCCTGATGCAGGGACATGACATAGGGAAATGGCATCTGCCAAGGGTCGTCGAATTTTATGGCCAACTGGTGCAGCACCTGGGCGAACCAGCGCAACTCGTTGTCCGGCACGGCGGCCACGCTCGGATACGTCCGTTTGGGCGCCACATATACTTCGTAAGCATGGCGTGCAAAGTACGGCACGAAAGCGACGGCAGATTCACTTTCACAGATGATGCGGCGGCCGTCCCACCCAAAGCACTTCGTTGTCCCCGTGAGCTGAGTTGCCGATTTCTGGTTTCATGGATCTTGCAGGCGATCGAATATTACTGAACTGAGATAACCGTTATCGATTTCGGAGCTAGATGTAGCTTCAATTTACTGCCTTCGATCTCTACTGAAACCGGCTTCGGTGCAACGGTGTCGGGCTCCCTAAATGTATTCACGCTGTCCACCTTCGGCGCGGTAAGAGTTTCTCCCGCAGCCGATTTCGCTCGAAAGCTCGTCAGCGTCGCCTCGACCTCGACCGCCTGACCCGGATCGACGTTCGTAATTTCCAGCCACAACTTCCCGTTCGCATCCTTAGCCGCAATCGCGTCCACGCGCGGCAGGGTAATATCGTTACGTCGGTAGGTGCCGGCATTGAATGCGACTGGCACAAATGTCGCGTCCTGGAACGGCACGTACATCTTGAAAACGTAATAAGTTGGCGTCAGAACCATCTTCTCTTTATCCGTGATAATCATGGCCTGTAGCACATTGATCATCTGGGCGATGTTGGCGACGTGCACACGATCGGCGTGCCGGGCAAAGATGTTCAGGTTGAGCGCCGCCAGAATGGCGTCACGCAGGCTGTTCTGCTGAACCAGGAATCCCGGACTCGTGCCCGGTAGCGGCGCGTACCACGAACCCCATTCATCCACGACCAGCGCCACCTTCTTCTGCGGATCGTATTGGTCCATGATCGCCGAATGCTTGGCGATCAACTCATCCATTTCCAGAGTCGACTTGAGAATCTCAGCGTGCTCATCCTCGCCGAACCCCACCGACGTAAATGCCGGCGGCCACTTCCCCACGGTGTAGGAGTGCAGCGAAAGGCCATTGATATCCCAGCTCCATGTGTGCTGCTGCCAAGCCTTCATGATCGCTTGCGTCCACTCCGTCCAGCGCGGTTCGCCCCCGCCCGGCCCCTTGCGTTGGATTAAAGTTGCGCACAAACCGGCTATAGATTTTCAGTTGGCTCAGATAATAGTCCGGCGTCATGTTGCCGCCGCAGTCCCAGCTTTCGTTGCCAATGCCGAGATAACCAACCTTATATGGCGCGGGATGACCATTTGCCGCCCGCTCCTTGGCCAGTGTTGTCGGCTGCGCGGCGGTCATGTATTCCAGCCACTCCGCAGCTTCCCGCGGACTCCCCGAGCCCATGTTGACGGATATGTACGCTTCCGCCCCAATCTGCTCAATGAAGTCCATGAATTCGCGCGTGCCGAAGGTGTTTGGTTCGATCACTCCACCCCAGTTCGGATTCAGCGTGACCGCCCGCCGCCGCCCGATTCCGTTGCGCCAGTGATATTCGTCCGCGAAGCAGCCGCCCGGCCAGCGCACGGTCGGCACTTTTAGCGCCTTTAGCGCGGTAACAACGTCATTGCGGATTCCACGGGTATTCGGGATCGCCGAATCCGGACCGACCCAGAACCCCTCATAAATCCCATGGCCCAGATGCTCAGCAAACTGGCCGAAGATGTTCCGGTCAATCTTCGCGCCGGCTGTCGACGCATCCAGCGACAACTCAACCTTCTGCGCGTTCACGCGCGAGGCGCCAAGGACCATGCCTAACAAAATCGCGATCCGAAGAATTAGATGCTCGGTCATTTGCCGCTCGTTCACACTCAAGCAAAATCGTCAGCGCTAGTGTAAACGCTGCACGGTTCTAGCGGAATGGATCAGACGGCAGACTCGTATGCTCCAACGGCGTTTTCGCTTTTTCAGGCAGACTCCGACGACGTTGGCCCGAAGTCGGCTTGTGGGGGAAGTTCGATTCTTCTGAATCTGAAGCCCAGGACGAAGGTCCTCGAAGCCCGTTCTTGGAACCAATCAAAAAGCGCGCGGACGACTTTTGGTGGCAATTTCCTTATCTAGGCCTATCTGAAACTTACTGTCGGGTACTACAAGCCTCAGTAACCGAGATGGCGAAGGGCCATCCGTGCGGTCCGCTTGAGTTCTGTCTTCGTTGAACCATTCGCTGCCTGGATGGATAGACCGGCGAGGATCGATGAGAGATACCTCGTATAGTCGTCAACGTTAACGTCCCTGGACAACTCTCCGCTCTTTCGCGCCTGTAGAAAACGTTCCTTCATTGCGGCTTCATTCTGTCTTCGTATTTCGGTCATGATTTCCCTTGCCGGTGCAGCATCTACACTGCAACCCACCGCCCCTGCCAGCGTCATACAACTCGGCGGATGGCCTGGCGTGGTGAGAAACGCAATCGTACTGTCGAAGAGCGCACAAACAACCTTTTCGAGAGTCGGTTCTTCCAGTGCCTTCGTAGCGTATAGCGCTCGACTCTCCATATAGCGCTTTACCGCAAGTAAAAACAAGGCGTGCTTGTCACCGAAAGCCGCATAAATGCTCGAGGGGTTGAGACCCATCGCCCGAGTAAGATCGGCCATGGATGTTCCCTCGTACCCGCGTTGCCAAAAAAGCAGCATCGCAGCCTCCAGGGCTGCGTCTTTATCAAAGCCGATCGGTCGTCCTGTCTTTCCATTTCTCGTGTTCATACTTTTCTTTTCAATTTCATACTAGAGCGCAAAATCGTGAATCCGATGCGCATTACTCCACATCTGTAGTGACTGTTACATAATAACATGGCGGATATTCGGAGGAAATCAAAATGGGTGCACTTGAAGGCAAGGTAGCCGTAATTACCGGAGCCAATAGCGGGATCGGCCTCGCTACCGCCAAGCGATTCGTGAAAGAGGGTGCCTACGTTTTTATTACGGGGCGACGGCAAGCAGAATTGGATAAAGCGGTTTCGCTTATCGGGAAGAATGTAACGGCCGTTCAGGGAGATGTCTCGAAGCTCGAGGATCTTGATCGCCTCTACGAGACGGTGCGAAAGGTTAAGGGACGCGTCGACATCGTCTTCGCAAATGCCGGCGTGGTAGATCCTGTTTCCCTCGCAGAGTCGACGGCAGAAAAGTTTGACGAGCACTTCAACCTGAACGCGCGTGGGGTGTACTTTACAGTGCAGAAAGCGCTTCCGCTACTGACCGACAACGGATCGATTATCCTTTCCGGATCGGCGGCATGGCAGATGGGTATTCCGGGCTATGGCGCGTATTCGGCAACGAAAGCAGCTTTGGTCTCCTTCGTCCGAAGCTGGACCGCTGAGTTGGCCAGCCGTGGCATCCGAGCGAACGTGATCAGCCCTGGACCGACGGAGACGCCCATGGTCCACGTCGGCTCGAAAGGATCTCCCGAAGGCACGAGCGATTACTTCAAGAAGATGATTCCGATGGGACGACTTGGAACAGCAGATGAGCTCGCATCGGCCGCCGTGTTCCTCGCCTCCAACGAGAGCAGCTTCATCACTGGCATCGATCTGCCAGTCGATGGTGGCACCGCCTCCAGATGATCCACGAATTCAAGGAGATGACATATGAAGCATTTCACCAGCAGCATCCTCTTCGCTCTCACGATTCTGATCGGCAACGCGAGCTTCGCTCAAAGCCCATCACCTGCTGAGAGCAACCAGCCTGTTCCCGCCAGCACCGCCTCGGATACCGTCGACGTTCAGCATGTGATCGACGCCTACCACGAAGCCGTTCTCACTCACGACGGGTCCCGACTCGCGAATCTATTTATTCCGCAAGGCAGTATGTGGCTCAGCGTGCTCTCTGATGAGGCTTACGCTCGTGTTAAAGCGAAATCGCCGGATGCGGTAAAGGTTCGTGTTGGAAGCTACACAGATTTCGCGAAGCTGGTTTCGACCACGAAGGCTAGCTTTAACCCGACGCACACACACTTGCAGGAGAACAGCGACGGAACGATCGCGTCGGTCTACTTCGACTTCGTGTTCCTGGCAGACAGAAAGGAAACAAATCGCGGGTGCGAATCTTGGATCTTGGTTAAAGGAACCGATGGTTGGAGGATAGCCGCAATAACCTACTCGTCAAATCCACCCATGCCATAAGGGGTTGCAGAAGTTACTTGAGAGCATTGCTCTTTCGCATTCGAACCGAAAAGAGGAGATTGGTCATGAGAGTAGGGTTTTAGCGCTCTTCGCCCATTCTCAGGAGCGCTCAATACAAATGACTGGCGACACTCAGGAGTGACAACCGTTATTAGGAGGATGAATGGACACTAAGGCCATTATTGAGCGGGCGTACTCCGCGTTCAACAAGCGGGACATCGACGGTGCATTGGCACTAATGACGCAAGACGTGAGCTGGCCCAAGGCTTCGGAGGGCGGCAAGGTTGTCGGAAAAGAAGAGATCCGTGCCTATTGGACTCGACAGTGGGCTGAGTTCGATCCCCATGTCGAACCGCTCGCAATGACGGAGGAGGGCAGAGGCAAGACCCGCGTCAGAGTGCACCAACTCGTCGAGAGCCTTCAAGGGGATGTTCTTTCGGACAGCGAGGTTCTCCACGTATTCACTGTGAACATCGGTCTTATCACAGCCATGGACCTCGGGGATGAGGCCGGTGCAACTTCTGGCCCGTCTGTCGCATTCGCACATCGATCTTAACTGGCTATCGACCGCGGAGCGTGCGAGTAGGATCCCGCCTCGAGAATTCTATGAATGGGCAGCAGACCACATTCTCAACGCAACCTGATCGCTCCCGGGAAGTCGGCTTGGCTCTGCCATGGAGAAAGGTGGCGATTGCGATTGCTGTTTCTGTCTGAGTCAAGGCGGAGCGGATGCGACACTTCATTGCGGACTTCGATGCGGGCCAGAAGTCGGCTCCTGAGGAATTAATTGTTTATTCCCCCGTTGCCGGGATGGGCAGGAGTCGGAAGCCGAGCCCGGCTGCCTGTTTGCGAAGGCAGATTTCGGCTCGCTGGTGGGCTTGTTTGTCGTAAAGGTGAGAGATGGTTTCTGTGTGGGGTTTTTTCGTCGATAAGACGTGATAGAGAATGCGTGCGAGTTTGTTTGCGGTGGCGGTGATCGCCTGGGCCGTGCCGAGCTTGGCCCGCATGCGGCGGAAGAACTCGCCGAAGTAACCCTTCGCGCGGCAGCGGGAGTTGGCGCCCATCCTGAGCGCAGTCGCGGCACGATAGTAGCGGTGTCCCTCCAGCGACTGCTTCAGAGTGAACAGATGCGCGGGCCGGCTCCAACCAGATCCTGAGCCACCTTGTCCCGCGGCTCTTCACCCGGCTATGACAAAGTTGCGCGAGTTCGACAGGATCGCGTTCGCCCGCGAGGATGGCATCGAGAATCGCTTGGCCACTGGTTCCGGTGATGTTGAGCACATGGTGGAGCTGCAGGTTTCATTCGCGAGTTCATGACTGCTCCTTTAGACGGCTCGGCTGGACATGAGATTCACAAGCCATCGAAAAGCTGCAGGCAGAGGGCCACGCAAACCCCTCCGTCCTACGCAGCGACGATTGCCCTTGCCAGCGGGATGCAATCCTAGTGACTCTGCGCTGCCTGCGTCGGTCTCAGCGCCGCGGCTCCGAAATTCACGCTGAATCGTTTGCACCATATGGACACCGCGCGGTATTTGGCCAGGTCCAAGTCGCCACCGAGCGTGTAGTTTTGGTCGCCGACGTTGCCCTTGATGACTCCCAGATCGATAAAACCAGCCCGTTGCACCGTCGCTATATCCTTTGCATCGTCAGAGGCGACCATGTAGACGTGCACATCAGGACCGTTTGATGTGCTAAAACCCGTAAAGCGAAGAACACGACTGCCATCTTCCATCCGGTAGATGGTTGCGGTACCGTCCGTCGGGTGCAAGATGCTGTAGAACTGTCCTGAGACAAGAGGCTGCGGCGAAGAGCTACCTTGTGCCGCTGGCATGGCTTCATCCACACGCCGATTAACCACAAGCCGTTCGGGCCGGAACGCATACCAAGCGAGAAAAGCCACGACCGCCGCGATAGGAATCACAAATTTCAACTTTTTCATTTCTGCATCTCCTTTATCTCTTCAGCTTCTTCTCGATGCTGAATCCGAGTTTGCCAAGCACTCTTACGGCGCCGGCCTTTCCACCCTCGAAGTCACCAGCGCTAAGTCGTTGCCCCGTGGCAAACTCATAAGCGGCGCCCAAGACTGCCTTGGGCGGGTAACGGCGTTTATCGCAGACCAACTCATAAGTCGTGGTAGGGGCGAAACCATGCTCAGAGAAGAACTGTTCTGGGCCCAGACGGTCGTACTCGTGTATCGCGCGCAAGACGTCACGACTGGTTACGCGATCCCATGCAACCATGTTTTTTTCTCCTTTCGCGATGCGAGCCTCAGGCAGATAGGAACTGCTTGACGAGAACTGCGGTGTCGTCAGGGTTTTCTTCCGGGAAGAAGTGTCCACCCTTCATCGGCTGCCCTTGCGCGCGTGGTGCCCATTGTCGCCAAATGCCAAGCGAGCCTCCGTCTTTCGCATAGAAGGTGTCGAGCGGACCACCCTCCGCCCATAGATGCAGCATAGGGCATTCGATTCGCCTAAATGCTTCCTTATCCGCACGATCGTGTTCGACATCGATAGTCGCAGCCGCTCGATACTCTTCGCAGATTCCGTGAACGCGCGCCGGATCGCGATAAGTTGAAACGTATTCTTCGAGAATCTCTGGGCCGAACGAACCTTGCCCGAAGGGATTATGGAAGACGGCTTCGGGCGCACCGAGAAGATACTTCTCTGGGAGCGGTTCCTTCTGCGACAGCAAAATCCACGGCCAATAAGTCTGCGCGAAGCGCGCATCGGATCGGCTCCATGCTTCGAGGATGGGAATCACGTCGAAGACAGCGAGTCGCTCCACGTTCTTCGGATGATCTAATGCCATGCGATAGGACACGCGTCCTCCGCGGTCGTGGCCGATCAGCGCAAAGGTTGGAAAGCCGAGTTTGTCCATCACCTCAACCAGTTCCTTTGCCATTGCGCGCTTGGAATAAGGGAAGTGATCGTCTGCGGAGGCGGGTATCCCACTGCGGCCGTAGCCACGCAGATCTACGCAAATCACGGTGTGATTGTCCGCGAGCTTCGGCGCGAGAAATCGCCACATCAGGCTGGTGCGCGGGAAGCCGTGCACCATGAGAATGGCCGGTCCACTTCCATAGCGTCGGACGAAAATCGTGTTTCCTGAAACTTCGACTTGAGAAGTTTCGAAGAAATCTGGGCGAGCTAAACTTGCTCCAGTTTGTGCTGGGTCGGCAAAAGAGTTCTCCAGCATTACACCGAAAGAGGCGGCTGTGAGACCGCCAAGAAAAGTGCGACGCTCCATTGCTTGCTCTCCTAAATGCTCTTGATCTCGCCGCCGTCCATACGCAGAGCAGAGCCGGTCATCCACTTCGCTGCCGGGGATACCAGGTAAGCCATTAGATCGGCAATTTCCTCCGGCTTTCCCAAGCGGGTAATGCCGGCTTGCTCCGGAAATTTCCTGATTGCTTCTTCTACTGTGAGATTGTGTGCAGGCGCCCACTTTTCAAGGAAGGATTGCCGGCGTCCCGTCATCACTGCCCCAGGCGATATGCTGTTGACCTGAACTCCGTCTTTAATTCCTTGCTCTGCGAATGCCTTGGCGACAGCGTTGATGGCTGCATTGATGGTCGCAACAGCAGCGTATCCGGGCTTGGGATCGAATGCAGCGCTTCCGGACATGAACACGACCGATCCATTCGAGGCCTTCAAAGCGTCCCAAGCCTCTATGGTCAGGCGGCGCGCGCCGTTCAACTTGAGCGCCATGCCGTCGTCCCACTGCGCGTCGGTCATCTGGAACAAATCGATTTGCGGCACAGCCCCGGCGATGTTGAGCAGAGCATCGATTCTGCCAAAACGCTGGAGCGTTCCTTCGATGATGCTCCTCGCCGATTGTGGTTGACGCAGGTCGAGAGCAAAGGCCATCGTTTCGGCTCCAACGGACCTTACTTCGGTCGCAGTTTTTTCTAGATTGTCTCTATCCCTCGCGACTAGAACAATGATTGAGAAATCGCTTGCAAGGCGGAGTGCCGTGGCTCGGCCTATGCCCTGACTTGCACCGGTGATGATGGCAACGGATTTTGTATTGCCCATGCCCCGGCCTCTTCCAATAAGAAATTCAGTGTTCGTTTCGGCAAGAACCTAGGACGACAGAGTTTCCCGTGCCGCTTCCAGGATTTTGTTGATCACAAGTTTCGGCTCTGAATACATCGGGCTGTGGTCCACAGGATGCGAATGCACCTTCGCCCGCATACGATCGGCCATGAAATGTTGCGTCTTCGGATTGATCATGCGATCCTCTTCGGCAATCAGGAACCACGACGGTTTTATTTTCCATGCCGGCGTTGGCGTCGTCTCTTGAATACACTGAACCGCGATTGGCCGTTGCACGGCAGTTGCAATGCTGGTTTGTTCGGCAGAAGCCTTGTGAGCAACCGCTTGGCGAAACCCACCGTCTGGAATCCATATAAAGCCGTGAGCATCGGGAGACAACTTCGGCGATTCCGGGGGCTTTGGGTCGCGATAGAAAACCTTAGCTACTGTCTCGCCCTCATCGGGTGCGAGCGCCGCGATGTAGACCAGAGACTTGACCCGCTCGTTCCTCACCGCTGCGATCACGGCGCCGGAGTAGGCGTGTCCCACGAGGACTACCGGGCCGCTGGTTCGTTCCAGTGCCTGGCTCAAAGCAGCAGCATCGTTGGTTAAGGACGTGAGCGGGATCGGCGCGCAGATGACGTGCAAACCGTGCCGTTCCAAGGGCAGAATGACGTTGCGCCAACACGAGCCGTCGGCCCACGCGCCGTGCACCAAGATTATGGTTGAGTTCGGAGGAAATCCACTTGTCTTGGGAGCCTGTGGATTTGCAGCCTGTGGGGTGTTTTGCGCGCGCACCAATTTTGTGAGAGAGCCATCGAGAGCGACACCTAGAGATCCAGCTGCAAGCGCACCAAGAAATCGTCGACGTTCCATATCTTGTCCTCGCCCCAATTAGTCTCTGTCTGGAAATGAGCAAAAGGTATTCATCGTCAAGCCGTTCGTTCTGCTCTCAGCCGGCCGACGCCGTTCGCGGCGAAGAAACTTTTCATCGCATCGGCAATTTCTACGGCGTGTGTCTCAATCGCAAAGTGTCCAGTGTCGAGGAATTGCACGTCCGCATCCGGCAGGTCTTTTCGAAAGGCCTCAGCTCCCGCAGGAATGAAGAAAGGATCATTCTTGCCCCAGATCGCAAGCAATGGCGGTTTCGATTTGCGGAAATATTCCTGAAATTTCGGATACAGTTTCACGTTCGACGCATAATCCATAAACAAATCGAGCTGAATCTCTTTATTCCCCGGCCGTTCGAGCAAAGCCGTATCCAAGGTGTATGACTCAGGCGGAACAGCCTCCGGATTCGCCACGCCGTGGGTGTACTGCCACCGCGTTCCGCCCGCGGTCAAAACACTTTGGCGGAGTATGTCCCTGTTACCTGCTGTTGGCTCGGCCCAATACTTTCGGATCGGACCCCAAGCGTCGCCAAGACCTTCTTCGTAAGCGTTCCCGTTCTGCGAAACGATGGCCGTGACGCGCTCAGGGTGAGCCATCGCCAAACGGAAACCGGTTGGCGCGCCATAGTCGAACACATAGATTGCGTAGTGGTCCATTTTGAGTGCCCGCGTGAAGGCATCGATCGTGATCGCCAGGTGATCGAAGGTGTACGAATATTGCCGCTCTGACGGAACCTCCGTGAATCCGAAACCCGGAAGGTCTGGCGCGATGACGTGGTAGTCAGTGGCAAGGCGTGGAATGAGTTCGCGGAACATGAAAGATGAGGCTGGGAATCCGTGCAGTAAAAGAACAACCGGTGCGGTTACGTCGCCGCCCTCGCGATAAAACACCTGCACGCTGTCGGCTTCAACCCTACGGATGGATGTAGTGGGTACGTTGAATTGGGCGTCGTCCTCACTCGGCATTGAGTGCTTTGTCGCTGTTCGTGACGTCGCATCACTCATAGAATCCTCTCCTCACTTCTGTGGTTTAGCGCAGGTGGGATACCAAAAGAGGCACAGCCCAGTGGAAGACGCCCCATTCACGCAAATCATTCTGGCAGTTGAAGTTCGTAAGGAAGGATCGCAGCGAATCTCGAACCGAAGCTGACAAATCTCTGACGGATGTCCGCCGCTGACGGATTTCCGTCGGAACGAGTGTTACTGGTAGGCGGCTTGCTGAACAGTTCGGAGAGTCAGTTGTCGCCAACCGCGCCGACGCTGCCCTTCTGTGGCACCGCAGCAGGCCGGCGAATGCGAAGCTTCTTCATCCTGTAGGCCAACGAGGTTCGCTTCATTCCTAGACGCGCGGCCGCGCCACTGATCACCCAGTTGCTTGATTCGAGCGCACGAAGGATATGATCGCGCTCTACCTCCGCGAGACCATTCATCGGGACATTTGATCTCTTATTGGGCTCGAATGGCTCCAGTTCGGAAGTTGGCGCACGCAATACCGATTGTGGCGAGAGAATCACAGCGCGTTCAATAAAGTTCTGCAATTCACGGACGTTTCCCGGCCATTGGTAGCGCACCAACGCATCGATCGTATCGGGGGGGATTACGTCAATTCGTTTGTTCATGCGTTGAGCGTAGAGTTTCGTGAAATGCCGCACCAATCGTGGAATATCCTCGACACGTTGTCGCAGGGCCGGAACGTGGATCGGAAATACTTTCAGACGGTAATAAAGGTCTTCGCGAAATGTCCCTTGTTTGACCATGGCGGGCAAATCCCGATGCGTGGCCGCGATCAAGCGGACGTCAACCTTGTGCGTACGGTTGCTGCCGAGCCTCTCGAATTCTTGCTCCTGCAGAACGCGCAGCAGTTTGGCCTGAAGTTCCAAAGGGATATCGCCAACCTCGTCCAGAAACAGCGTGCCTTTGTCGGCGAGTTCGAACCGTCCCGTTTTCTGGGCGATGGCGCCTGTAAATGCTCCTTTCTCATGGCCGAAGAGCTCACTTTCGAGGAGGCCGAGGGGAATCGCGGCACAGTTCAGTTTCACGAATGCCTTTTCGCTGCGACTGCCCAGCTTATGTATCGCGCGCGCAACCAGTTCTTTGCCGGTGCCCGTCTCTCCCAGGATCAGCACGCCGGAATCCGTAGGCGCAACGACAGATACCATGCTCAACGCGGTCTTCAATGTCGGGCTCTCTCCGACAATTTCTCCTAACCCCGCGCGAATTTCCTCTTCCAGATAGCGTCTTTGCTTCGTCTCCTTGTCTCGATCCGTTGTCGCCTGTTCGTACTCCAATGTGTTCTCAACCGCAATTGCTACCTGACACGCCACCTGTTCGAGCAAGATGACGTCGTCTTTAGCAAAAGTATTGTCCGAACGCCTGCAGAGCATCAGAACGCCAACCACGCGATCGCGGCCTATGAGCGGAAGATAGCACCCTGTCCTGAGGCCTTCCTCGATCACATGCTCATAAAGAAGCCGGCCGTCAGGATTCCCAAAGATTTCAGGATCGTCGCGGACATGTTCGAAGCTGTCAATCCGGATGCTCTGGGCCTTCCGCAACACCTGACCCGAAATCGAACTATTCATTGGCACCAACCATCCCTCACGGAAGGGTCCCTTCGCGTCCGGATTGTGCAAGGTACTGACACGCAACGCGCCGCTCTCGGAGTCGGGTACCAGCAGAGCGGACACGTCACATTGCATTACCCTGAATAGATTCGTCGACAGCGCCTCAACCATTTGCCGGAGATCCAACCTCGACGTGACGCTGCTTGTGATTTCCAGAAGCAATCGCAGCCGATCGCGTTCGCGCTGCAGTGCTTGTTCATTCATGTGGCGCTCAATCGCGATTCCAGTGATGTGGCTGGCATTCTCAATCAACTGGAGTTCGTTGGCACTGGGCCTGCGTGGTTCACGATAGTTGATAGAAAATGTGCCGAGAGCTTTGCCTTCGCTCGTGAACAACGGGCGTGACCAGACGGAACGAATTCCATAAGGCAACATGCGGTTGCGATAGTCTTCCCAGATGGGATCCGTCAGGATGTCGGTTACATACACCGGTTCCTTCCGATAAATAGCTGTGCCGCAAGATCCGCCTTTCGGACCAATAGCCATGGCTCGTACATCAGCGATGAATCCCGGAAGGCTGGGCGCAGCAGCACAATGGAGTTCCCTTCCGTCTTCGTCGGGAAGCCAAATCGTGCAAGACATGCCCTCGGCTTGCGATTCAACCAACTGAGCAATGTTCGCTAGAACCTCGGGCAAAGGAGAGCCCGCAAAAATCAATTTTTGCAGCTTGAGGACGGACTCGGTCGAAAATAGCCCAAACTCGTCTTCCGACGGTGCGTCCCGCGATAGCATTTTCGCGGGAAACTGTAGTGCTCTCTCCATGAATTGTCCTTCCTGGCCCTACTACTGGCCCTACTAGATCTCCTATCGCAGGCCCATTTTATAGCGCCGACCCTGGGCCGCGTCAGACGCTACTTTAAGCCGGAAAGGGGCGAAACTGCCACTGTTTGAAGAAGCGAGTGAGCGGTTGGAGGGGCTTCGCAGTTTGGTTTTTGGGGTAGACCAGCTTTAAGATAGCTCGTGATCGAAACGCAAAATAAGGCAACTCCCCTCGCCGAAGGGTCGGTGCGTAGTCGAAGTGACCTCACCTCAACTGCTGTACCGCTGTACCAATGCGTCGCGCAATTGCACCACAACAACGCGCAAATCGGAAGTTATGGCAGGACCGATTCAAACGCACCCCAGCCAGAACTCGGCTTCGAAGAAGTTTCGCCAGAACAGTACCCAGAAACGCCCATGGAGCCGGCGTTTCCCGGCACCCATCAGGTCCTGAAATTGTAGCGCTATGCCGACTTCCCGTTACCGATCGGCCAAACGGCATTGAATTCTGCGTGGCCGACTACGTTGCCGGTTGGGAAGCCCGATAAAGCTGCCCGGCAAACGCTCCCAAACCCAGGCAAACCACACCCAAGCGAACCAGCCCGCCAAGATACGGGATGAATCCCATGAGGGTGAGGATCAACAGGCCCACCAGGAGTCCCAGCAGCCAATCGCTCTTCGTGGCTCCGGATGGCTTCAGAAGTGTTCGCCCCAAAAAGGCTCCAACCCAAATTTTCGCCAGGTAGATCGCAGCCAGATACAGCGCGAGCACCATTAGGGAAAGCGGGAAGCCGACCAGCGTGATGGCTATGACGACCATGGCCACCGGCACGCCCGCTAGAACCCCAACTCCCAGCCCCAGACTGCGCCAGCCTGATCCCACCAGTTGAGTCGTGGCCGGGAAGAAGCCGGGAAACAAAAGAATGCCCAGCCATCCGACCAGTATGGCGCCAGCGAACCAGACAGCTTGGTGAAAATAGAATCTGGGGCGCGTGAAGCTGCTCTCCCTCACCCTCACCTGGATGTCACGTTTGCCCCCTATGGTCGCACCGTCGGCGATCTGCACCTCCTTCAACTGGCGCACGCGAGCGCTCAGGTTGCCACCGATCCGTGCCGTGTTCGTCAGCACTAAGCTGCGACCGATCATCGTCAGATCGCGGCCGATTGCGCCGCTCACGTCGACACTGCCACCAGTCACGATGTTCACGCTGCGCTTCACTTCGCCCTCGAGGCTAGCCTCACCGACGGCAACCACGATACCGTCACCCACGCGGCCACGGTCATCAATATGCAAGGATTGCACCGCGCCATAGATGCTGTGGCCCAACTGCCCTTCCAAGTCGAGCGTGCGGGCAAAGGTGTAGATGCGGCCTTCCACGGTTCCGCTAACCTCGGTCCTCTGGGCGAAACTGATTAGGTCGCCTTTCACCGTGCCCCGCACTTCCACGGTCCGTCCAAAAGTCAGCAAGTCTCCATTGACCACGCCATCTACGCGCACCATGTTCGCGGTGGCCACAAGAGTGTCATCCACAGTCTCGTTCGCAGTCACAGTGACGAACTCACCGTGACGCCGCTCCAGGGCAAAGCTGGGCAGCGACAACGCAAGCAATACGACTAGCAGGCGCAGTCCAGGGTAGTGTGTCCGCCCCCGGCGTCCAAGTAGCAGTGCACTGCCACCCAACAGTAACAGCAAACAAATCCAGCCCACGACAGCCGCATAATCGGCTAGCATTGCAGTACCTCCGTGTGCAAAGTAGTAAAAGAGTTGGAAGGTCAGGTTCGTCCGACCGCTTACGCTGAAGGGATTGAACCATTCCACCGCTGCCGGAATATCCAGCTCATTGAACCAACCTGAAATTATCGAACCTAGCGCCAGGACCACAGCCAGGATCGCCAGGTCGGCCCACCCCCAAGACCAGTGCTGAGGGGAGAACCTCGCCGGGCTGGCTGCTTCTTCCGGAAGCTCGTTGAGACTTTCGCTCAGTACGCGGTTCTCAGCGCGTAATGCGTCCACTAGCGCACGGCAGCGCTGGCACGTGGTCAGGTGGTCTCGCAGGCGCTGCGCCTCGTCGGCGGCCAGTTCACCGTCCACCGCGAGGGCGCAGGTCTGTTCCGAATAACACTCCATGCTTAGTTGCTCCTATGGGGCAGCCGCCGGCGCAGCTCCTGCTTTGCCCGAAATATCAGCGCCGCCACGTAGTTCCTTTCCAGGCCCAACTGCTGCGCGATTTCGTCGTAGCTGAGTTCGCTGTAATAGCGCAGGACTAGCGGCACGCGATAATTCTCCGGCAGGCGTGCAATGGCGTCCCGCACGTCCGCCCTCTCTTCCTTGCTGATGACAGCACCCAACGGCGAGGGTTCCGAACTTGGTACCTCGATGACTGCGGCTCCGTCTTCGACTTCCACAATCGCCCGCCGTCCACGCTGCCGGCGCCGCAAAGCGTCAATGCATTGGTTGCCGGCTACCCGTAGCAGCCATCTGAGGAAGGGTATCGAACGGTCATAGCCCTCGATGGAGCGCTGCAGCTTGAGGAAGACTTCGCTGGTGGCATCTTCTGCGCTCTCCCGTGAGTTCAGCATGTAACGGCACAGTCCGAATACGCGCCGGACATAACGGCGATAGATTTCCCCGAGAGCCTCGGCATCGTGACCGCGTGCGCACTCGATTACGCTCTCCAAGTCCATCCCCTCCATCTGCCCGGTTCCGGCCTCGCGGGGCTGCGGTTCTTTCGCCATGTTCCTCTTGGCGTCCATAAAGCAGTACGCTGCAGATCGGAGGATGTTACACACATTTTAGGGAAGAAGGGAAACCCAAGGCTGTGCGCCTGACTCACGACGGGGAGTAGCCAGGTCACGGATTCTGATCGTGTCATTGGCTATCCGGAAATTTTTGCGGGCCAGAAGTCGTCTTCACGGACGTTGCAATTGATACGGGTAAAAGGCGGCAAAGAGTACACCGTCACCCGCACCTATAAGAACAATCTGAAGGCGCGCTGGTACGGTTCTGGGATGCGAAGTCCGTGGGGCCGCTGGCAACAAACCTGCCTGGCGCGAGCCCTCTGCCAGTGTGGGTGTATGGCTCGGCATTAGCCGCGCTCAAGCCGAGGCGTAAAGGGTTTGCGCCAGCTGGCAATCAGGTAATCGAGGATGACAGACACTCGTGGCACAGCGTGCTTAGGAGGGTCCCGAAGGTGCGTGATCTCGAAAGTGCGTCGAAGGCGGGGTCCCCCATGCAGAGAAATCCGTAATTAGGCTTTGCTCTGAATCGTCGCCCGAACGGTGAAATTCTTTATGATGGACTTCAAGATTGGACCTGGTGCCGCACGCCGGACATCTCCAGCTGTCGCGTACGTAGCACTTCGTCACGGAGCTCTTTTTACAGTTCGGATCGAGCCGCCGGTTGTTGCGACCGTCGGATCAGAAGAGCTCAATGGCGGCGGCATGGCCCGAAGCAGAAGCGAGTCGACGATCCCGCGTAACTAGTGCAGCTCCGAGTTTTTCGGCGAGCACAATGTAGGCGGCGTCGTAGGCAGAAAGATTGTGACGCAGCTGCCAAATTCGTGGCAGGAGCACAACATGCGGATACCGAGTAATACGAAGATCCAGCAGATCGCGGACCGCCTCGTCAGCACGGAGTATCGGCACTACTCGTTGCGATGCGAGACGCCTTAGTACCTGCGTGACCTCGAGATCTAGAAGGTGAGGCGCGTGTAGCGTTTCGTTACGCAAATAAATTCGCTTCTCGATGCTCTGCCCCGCAGATGTCTGAAGAAGCCAGTCAACTGCGGCCGACGCATCCAGGACGATCATCGCGCCTCGCGCTCTTCTCGCACCAGGTGAGCACTATCGATCTGAGCCGAAACCGGCTTACGTTTGTGCAGCCGCTCGCGCAATTCTGCCAGCGTTGGCCTCTCAGCGATTTCTTTGATCTCCGCTAACAGATAGTCCGAAAGCGACATACCTGCCATAGCAGCGCGAGCTTTCAGGCCACGATGCAGGGCATCGGGTACATTACGAAGCTGAATCATCTTCGACATGTCAGAAGCATACTTTCATGTCATTCACATGTCAATGCGATTGCCTCTCCCAAGTCCCCGGAAGTTCTCTCCCCACCATCTCGGCAAGCTTCTTCATCACTTCCTCCCATCAATTGGATCGTCCCAACCACCAACACCAAAATGACAGGCAGCAGAGCGTTCGTGGCTCATCCGAAATCTGTTTCCATGGAGCCGCGTCACAAATGTACCATCGGCATCTTCCGCCGAAACTCACAAACCTGCAGACTCTTTGAATGTCGTTCCTCCCCCGGTTGACATGTTGGATACTTGTGTCTCTAATCTGCGTCTCGGTCTCTGCGCCGTCGGAGCTCGCGCTCGCGGAGAACCAGTCAGCACGCACTCCGACCTCTCGTACTGCGCGGGCGCAGTTGACTTGTGTCGCTACAGAGCTGCACCTTGGTGAAGTCGCTGTTGGGCAGAGACGCGATAGGCTGATAACAATTACCAATAGCGGTAGAACGCGACTCATCGTTCTCTCGGCCGATTTGGCAGGTACTGAGTTTCGTCTGAACGGACTGGACTTGCCTTTAACCTTGGCTGCCGGTGAAAGCTTTACGTTCGGTGTCACTTTTACCCCGCAGAAGAGCGGTCGTGTTGACGGAAGCATCTCGATTGTTTCCGAAGCACCCAACCAGACTCTAACAATCCAGCTATCCGGAACAGGCAGGACGACCGGGCAGTTGCAAGTTACTCCGGCGACGATCGATTTCGGAGATGTGAGCGTGGGATCGACCGGAAGTCAGAATGTTCAACTTACCGCGCGAGGTGCCGATGTAACTATCTCTTCGGCGACAGCAAGCAGCACAAACTTTCAATTGGGCGGGCCAGTACTTCCCTTCACGATTCCAGCGGACCACAGCGTTCCATTCGCCCTCACATTTGTTCCAGACGGCAGCAACAGTCCATCTACCGTTCTTTCATTTGTCAGCGATGCATCGAACCCACCCAACGAGCAAATTGTTACACTCCGCATTGTTGGCCCAGTTCAGCACAAGGTTCAGCTATCGTGGAAGGCGAGTAATTCCAAACACATCCTCGGATACAACATTTATCGCGGCAACCGATCAGGCGGGCCGTACAAGAAGATCAATGACGTCTTGGATCCAAATTCGAGATTCACGGACCTTAGAGTGAATGCAGGAAATAAATACTATTACGTGGCGACAGCAGTCAATTGGACGAAACGAGAAAGTGCCCACTCGAAGCAGATACAGGTTGTAATTCCGCGATGGCTCGAAGCCTTGTGCCACTGAAATCCGGGCAGCCCAATGCCGCAAACGCGTATGGTTTGCAAGCTCTCGACCTCAGATGATCACTAGCTGTACTGTTTTCCTATTGACACGCTACCTGCATCGAATTAATCTTGCGCTACTTATTGCAGGTACCGCTTTTTGCAGCAGGCTCGCTGCAGGACCTCATAGTTTCCTTCCCCCGACGATATGAGACACACATCCGTCACCTCGCGGATAAGCTGATGTCCCTAGACCCTTAAGGAGCAAGGCCATGCTCTTGAAGCGCGCCGGATCGTTGCTGGTTCTTCTACCGGTTTTGGGGTTTGCTCAGCTTTCCCTCGCCGACTCCGGCCTTCAGCCCGCTCATGGACGTGCACTGCCGCAAGTTGGATTGCGGGCATCACTTCCTTTGTCACAGTTCGGGCCGTTCGGCCCGCGGGGACAGATGCGACCACCATTCGCGCCTGAAGTCAGCGTGAGTGTGAAACACGGGTTTGGCCATCCAAAGTTACCATGGGGCGACCACAATTCAATCTTCCTTACCGCGCCAACCTACGGATCTGGCGGATATTATGCCGAATCCGTAGCGGCAGGAGATGTGAACGGTGACGGCAACCCCGATCTTGTGGTCACAAATCAGTGCGCTGATAGCGCTTGCATGGGGCGCGGGCTTGTTGGCGTTTTGTTGGGCCAGGGCGATGGGACGTTCCGGTCTGTGGTGAAATACGACTCGGGCGGCTACGGCGCCTTCTCCGTGGCAGTGGGGGATGTGAACGGTGACGGCAAGCCCGACCTCGTGGTGGCAAATGTTTGTGCCAACAGCAACTGTACGAACGGGGGCAGCGTGGCCGTTCTGTTGGGTAACGGCGACGGCACTTTCAAAGCAGCGATGAGCTACGGCTCAGGCGGAGAGAATGCCTATTCCGTCGCTGTGGACGATGTCAACGGGGACGGCAAGCCTGACCTGCTGGTCGCAAACTATTGTGCCGATAGCGAGTGCTTAACCGATGGTAGTGTGGGCGTGTTGTTCGGGAACGGCGACGGCACCTTCCGGGCATCGGTGAGATACGACTCAGGCGCATATCATACCGTTTCGGTGGCGGTCGGCGATGTCAACGGGGATGGCAAGCCCGATCTCTTGGTGGCTAGTTATTGCGCCAGTAGCAGCAACTGTGCAAATGGCTCGGTGGGAGTGCTGATTGGCAATGGGAACGGAACATTCCGGGCGGCGGTCAGCTACAGCTCGGGTGGATATGAGGCCCAATCCGTGGCGGTGGGAGATGTCAACGGTGATGGCAAACTCGACTTGCTGGTGGCGAACACGATTTGCGCACCCAACGACTGTGCGGCCGGCAGCGTCGGCGTGTTGCTAGGTAACGGCGACGGTTCCTTCCAGCCGGTGGTCACATATGATTCGGGCGGATTTAGTGCCGAGTCCGTTGCGGTGGCGGATGTAAACGGCGACGGCAAACCGGACCTGTTAGTGGCCAACACCTGCGCCACTAATGGGGCCTTCAACTGCGTAAATGGCTCGGTGGGAGTTTTGCTTGGCACTGGGGATGGAACATTTCAGTCGGCGGTGAGCTACGGTTCGGATGGAACTGGTGCATCTTCCGTGGCGGTGAGAGATGTGAACGGGGATGGCAAGCTGGACCTGTTCGTGGCGAACGCTTGTGGCAACAACGGCAACTACGGCTGCATGATTGGCTCGGTCGGCGTGCTGCTAGGTAACGGTAATGGGACGTTCAAGGCAGCAGTGATCGACGCCTCTGGCGGATATGAACCCTATTCGGTGGCGGCAGGGGATGTGAACGGGGATGGCAACCCGGACTTGTTAGTGGCGAACGAATGCGGCAATACGGACGACTGTAATGGTGTTGTCGGCGTTCTCTTGGGCAACGGGGATGGGTCGTTCCAGCCAGTTGTGACATACAATTCGGGCGGGTACGACGCCCAGTCCGTGGCGGTGGCCGACGTGAATGGGGACGGCAAGCCCGATCTCCTGGTGGCGAACGATTGTGCCACCAGCAACTGCGCGAGTGGCGGGGGCGTCGGCGTGCTGTTGGGCAACGGGGATGGAACATTCCAGGCGGCGATGAGCTATGGCTCTGGCGGACAGGATGCCGAGTCTGTAGCGGTTGCGGACGTCAACGGGGATGGCAAGCCCGATCTTGTGGTGGCAAACGGTGACGGCAGTGTCGGCATTCTATTGGGCAACGGCGACGGTACTTTCCAAGCGGCGATGAGCTACGCCTCTGGAGGAACCAATGCTAGCTCCGTGTCGGTGGCGGACGTGAGCGGAGATGGCAAGCTCGATCTGGTAGTAGCAAATTCTTGTGCTAGCGATGACTGCGCGAATGGCTCGGTGGGAGTGCTGCTTGGCAACGGGGACGGAACCTTCCAGTCAGCTGTCAGTTACAGCTCGGGCGGGGTGTATACCGATGCGCTCGTATTAGGGGATGTGAATAGGGACGGCAAGCTGGACTTGGTGCTGGCAAGCGAGTATGCGACCAACTCCGTAACGAATGGCTCAGTGGGAGTGCTGCTTGGCAATGGGGATGGAACATTTCAAGCGGTGGTAAGTACTTCTACGCCCACTCCGATCGAGGGTATCCGGTCAGTCGCTCTGACGGACTTCAACGGAGACGGCAAGCTGGATTTGGCCGTGGGTGCTGGAAACTTTCTGCTGCTCGGTAACGGCGATGGGACATTCCAAACGCCAATCGAGCTTGGGGCCGGCGGTCCGGGCATCGCGGTCGGCGATTTCAACCTGGACGGAAAGCCGGATCTTGCAGTCGGCGGCATTACCGTCCTGCTGAATATTTCCGTCTTTCCAACTACGACCACAATAACTTCTTTGTCGAATCCATCGGACTTTGGACAGTCCGTGACGTTCTCCGCCACGGTCGCACCCAAAGCTTCCGGAACGCCAACTGGTACGGTCAAGTTCATGGACGGCTCGACGATTCTCGGAACGTCAGCTCTCACCGGAGGCACAGCGAAATTCTCGACCGCAACGCTTGCGGTCGGCCACCATCGCATCACTGCCTCCTACTCAGGTGACACGACCTTCGCGGACAGTACATCACCTCCGCTGCACCAATTCGTGAACCGAGCCACCACCACGACCATGCTGGTTTCGTCAGTGAATCCACTAACCGTCGGGCTGTCTGTAACCTTCACCGCAACCATAGTGCCGCAGTACAGCGGTACACCCACAGGTACGGTCACGTTTAAGAACGGAGGCACGACCATGGGCAAGGTTCGGCTAACAGGCGGAATGGCGAACTTCAACAAAGTTTTCAAATCAACAGGAACGAAATCCATCACCGCCTCCTACAGTGGCGATGAGAACTTCACGCCCAGTTCGGCTGAACTGACCCAGACGTTCTAATTGATGCGGCTCCTTCTTGGTACTCTTGTGGTACGCACTTCAGGCTGTCACAAGCGGGCCAAATCTCGGTAGCTCTTGCGAACGGCAAGATCGCCACGGTCGCAACACGATCCCAGATGGCACACACGATTCGCGCCGGGAAGATAATATGCTTCGGTTCCGTGAAGTCGCAATAGGGCACCCGGGCTCCTTTGAATTCGCAAACCCATCGCACTTCATCTGACGAATTTACTTTGAAGGAATGTAGGTTCGGATCTCGTTCGAGGCGGTACTCTCTGTTCCCTTCGCATTTACTGCTTTGATCAGATAAAAGTAGGTCTGTCCCGCCAGCACCGAACGGTCAACGTAGCTCGTTCCAGTGACCAGTTGTGAATTGAGTTTAACCACGCCCAATGTGCCGCGACGATACAGGTTGTAGCCAACCACCGAGGAAGTGCTGGGCTTCCAGGAAAGACTTACGCTATGTTGCGGCCCGACTGGTGCGCTTTCACTGCGCTGCTGCTGCTCATCGCGAGGTATTGATGCTTCGCTAAGAAAGTGCTTGGCTTTAACTAGCGTCCGTAGTATTCCGGTGTGACGATGAGCGCCAAGTTGAAACCCTATGCATGCGACTACGACAGCAAGTGCTCCCAAAACCAGTTTTAACGCTTTTGAGGATTTCAACCAAGGCCCCATTGGATCGTCGGTCTACCAGTCGTCAGCAGTTTACTCTGAGTTCTCGCCGGAATCTCAATATCTCAGAGTCCAGTTACGTCAGCAGCCAGCCCACATGGCAGGGATGCCGAACAGATTTCCCAATCGAGGGTTTTGAGTCCAGCAAATAGTTCGGTTGACAAAAAGAAACGCCGACATCCTAAATCGAGAATGCCGGCGATTGATTCCATTGGATTTGTGTTACGGCTTGACCTTGAAGATGACCCCGTAGCCATCTGCGCCTCCCTGTTCCGTCGTTCCATACAGATTGCCCAATTTGTCGAATACCAGGTTACTGAACGAGTACTGACCGTCGCTGCCGCCCGTAAAAACGTAAAGCGACGCGTACGTCCAGGTGCCGCCCGATTGTGTCAGCTCGTAAATCGTTCCAGAGTTATTCGCGCCGTCGCAATGTGTCGTGGCGTAAATATTGCCGGACGCATCCAGGAGAAGATTTCGGTAAGTTCCGGAAATGCCCCACCCGGGCAGGCTATAGAGCACAGTAAACGTCCAACCGCTGTTCAATGGCGTCAACTCGAAAACTGTGCCGCCGCCACCGGTACCACCATCAGTGGCCGCGCCATAGAGGTTGCCCGACTGATCAAGAATCAGGCCACCGTAAGGAACGGCTCCGTCGCTTGCATTCTGGAAGTAATGGAGAATGCTTTCCGTCCATTTGTATTTTAATCGCTTCAGCTGAAAGACTGTGCCGTATCCGTAAGATCCTCCCGCCGAAGTCGTGCCGTACAGGTTGCCGGCAGCGTCGAACATCACGCCGGAGACGGGGATCGTGCCATCAGTGCCTGAACCGAAGCTGTACAGCACCCTCTCTATCCAGTGTCCAGCTTTTTTGTTCAAGCTGAAAACTGTACCGTTGCCGCTGGCACCGCCCGCGCTTGTAGTGCCGTAAAGAATCCCCTTCGCATCCATAATCAAAGCCGCTTGGGGATTTGCGCCGTCCGTTTTCCCAGTGAAGCTATACAGTACGGTCTCCTGGCCGTACCTGGTTATTTCGAAGACAGTTCCTGCTCCATAAGCCCCACCCGCGTTTGTAGTACCGAAGAGATCGCCGGTGGTCATATCCACATACAACCCAGCCTCGGGATTGGCGCCATCTGTCCCACCAGTAAATGTGTGCAGCACGATTTCCTTGCCCTTTTCGGTGACCTTGAAAACCGTTCCTACGCCGGAAGTGCCACCGGCGCTAGTCGTGCCGACAAAGTTCCCCGCTGCATCGACGGTAAAACCGGCGAGTGGATTTCCTCCGTCACTTCCGCCGGTGAAGTTGTGGACGACGCTGAAGCTCTGCGCTTGCGCGCGTGGAGTGGCAGCCACCGGCAACCCAAGTACGAACGCAAACGCCATCAATCGCCTGCCCACAGCTGACGTCAATCCTAGTTTCATGATTTGAACCTATCCTTTCGAGTCGCAGTTTTCGGGGCTCGCGTTAACTTGGCCCGTGCTGGAAGCAGCAGTAGCCGAAGCGTTGAAGTTTCCTATGGCGGCGAAGACCTGTCAAGAATCAATCGTTCACTAACTTCTTACCACTGATGCAGAATTTTGCGCAGCTAACGCATTGAGATTGGATGATCTTGGACTTTTCAGGTATCTCTTGACACAAAAGGGACAATGTTCAAAAATACCGGTGGACTGCGTCTCTGCGCGCGGACCGTCTCACTGACAGTCGGAATCGCGATCAGGCCAAATCCCACTTCAAAGACCGAGCCTAGCGAATAGACTCCGAACCGAGTCGCAACTGCACAATATGGCTCCCATGCCGGTCCCAAGCGTATTTGTGATGAGATCCGTGATGCCAGAATTCCGTGTCGGGAGAAATGCCTGCAACACCTCTATCGTGAGACTCACCAGTCCGCCCAGAACGATGGTGGCTAGTACCGCCCGGTTAAGGCGTTGTACCGACTCAAAATATGCGCAGAAGAAGAACCCAAGGGGAACGAAGCCCCCAACGTTGATCAACACATTCTTCCAATACTCCAGACCCGGCTGGTACTCGATCCAAGGCGGTTTGAGGAACGGTGCATGCAGAACCAAAAAACGCTCTGGAATAGCAAGATCAGTTTCTGAATTCATCTTGTTATGGACGCTAGCGCCTGACCCTTCGTCGAACAGGTAGAGCGCGATCGGAACTTCCCGCTTAATCTCAGGATTTTGGTTCGTGGTCCATGCATTGTAGTGTTGCAAGACTTGCGTCTCGGTGAGCGCTTCGTCGTAAATTCCTAGCCCCCTTAACGAACCTTGCCAGCCGTCCTCGTCGAGCGGGTAGTTGCCAACGACAAACTGACCGGCCAGGTCTCCACTCGAAAGTCCAAACCGAGGAGATGTCCGTACAAGCGCGCCGTTCAGGTAAATGGCGGTGCCTTCGGGGCTCGATGTGATGGTGATGAATAGTTGATTGTTCTCGCGGAAAACGTGCTCGACATACAACTTAGTCTTTGTAGGGTGTGCCCGAGAAGCAGTCTCGCGCCGCAACAACAGATCGTCGATAGATTGGTGCATGGAGAATCCGACGATATGATCTTCCGGCTTGTAGAACGCGAGTATCGTGCCCCCCGTATCGCCGTGATCTGGTTGCAGCCAGATGTCGAGGCTGCAGGGTGTTCCGTCCTTCAAATCAGCAAAACCAGGAACTCCGCGGGTCAGTGTTATCCCGTATTCACCGAAATGAACACCGTTGCCGTTGCTTAGCCAACTCACCTGATTCTTGGGCGCATGAAATGGCCACAGTCCTGCGATCAAGATAATGATTAAGACAGCCGCACAAAGTAGCCCTAGCACTTTCTTCTGCATTTCGATTGTTGGTGTCAGATGCTAAACCCCTCTCCACCCGAATTCCTTGCGACCAGGGGAAGTACGAGGTACGTCATACAGTCGAATTTCCCATCGAGACGAGATGGCTTTCTCACATAGGATGGCTTGAGGCATATCAACCTATTGTTTATCGACATTTGAGCCATCCACAAAGCGATCCGCCTTGGTGCCTTGGGGGCACGCGCATGGCATGGAGGGTGAAGTAGGCAACACACGCCCACGAAACCATCAGGTCGCGGCTTTTCTCGATGAAGACGATGCGCTCGAGATCGAAAAGTTCGAACAGGTGGCCAACGTATTTCTCAGGGGGAAAGGGCTCGTAAGGCGACGGTCGACCCTCCTTCTGCCAGTGCTCGTTGTAGGTCTTGGTGTGCTCGGTGCACCAGCGATCGGTATCTGAGGGTGCCTCCCGAACCCAAGGAGCATCGTTCGAGAGCCCTTTTCTCTTCGCGAACGCCGCCCCCAACTTCTCTAGCCGTTTTTCCATTCCTTTTATTCTGTCACTGTGAGCCATGATCCTCCGTTAAGCGCTGGGGCGCGGTTTTCCACGATTCCGAAATTGTCGCCGGACCCTGATTTTTGCAGGATCCTGTTGGTTTCTCACAAAAGTATCTGACAGTTCTTCGCTTAGGAGGAACGGCCTGCTAGGTTCTCTTAGGTTTCCTCGCTTAGCGGGAATTGGCCTACTACGTTCTCTTGGTCGAGTTTTCCAGGCTTAGCGGGACCTGGCTCAAGAGCGTCCACTTGGCACTCTACATCAGCTAGAGTTGCTGCCAAGATCTCGAACGTAATATAGCTGAAGGGTCACAGGAGGCCGCAACCGCTCCGCCGTGTCAATGAGTGCTATCGCGCTATTTCAGTAGTTAAGATTGGGCGGTCCGTCACTTATGCGCAGCGGGAGCGCAAACATCAAAGAGTAATTCTCTTTTCGCGGTTGTGTTGGCTTGCGTCGTCCCGCTTACCTACTCCTCTCGCCGCCAGATTGAAAGCGCGGGTGCACCCTGGGCTAATATCGCGAGCGTTGCGGGTTGTGGGGCAGGTGTGGTCCGTGACACATTCAGTCTTGCGGTGTCGTTTGTTTCCTTCGTCTGGCCCGTGACAATCGGTTGGTTGGGGATGGTTTCGTAGGCATAGCCGGTCAAGACCGCGTTGATTGCGGCTTCTGGATTGCGATAGATTCTGACGTCGAATCGCGCCCAGCCGAAATGAGTCTCACCTTTGATGATGAATTTCAATCCCAGGTAGCGATGGTCGACCGCCTTTCCGGATTCGGCCCACGGTCCCACATACTGTCCTTCCTGCGAATGACCTATAACGCCACCCATCGTTCCTCGGCCGTTGTTGAAGGATCCCTTCCGTCCAACACGAACTCCCGCACGCAGGGCATCAGCATAAGGCTGCTTTCCAATGATCTGGTTCGATGCGCGTTGGGGATAAGCAAACAGAAACCCTTCATCCATACTCGACGAGGTTTGTCGGCGATTTACGTCCAGGGTGTATATGTGGAATTTGAAATCGCGTACGCCGTCATGGTTCAGATCAAGAAAGAAATCTTTGTTGAGGGGAAGCTTCTGGTGCGCAGGAGTGTATACAATCTTTGCGTCCGCGGGTGACGCGAATGCCAACATTCCCATTCCGGCCGCACCGGCCATGAGGGCATACGAGTTAAGCCGTTGACGGACTGATTCGGGAAGACTGGAGGGAGTCCTGAACAACCGAGGCGAGAGTTTCACAATTCCTCCTCGAAAGAACAGCCAATTATCCCGCCCCTAAGGTTGGAAAGTCAACAGACACGAAGGAGCCTAACTCGATTTCACTACTTCGGAATCGACCGCCTGCGGTCAATAAGTGAAATCGGGCGTGGGTGTTGAAAAAGTCACTGTGATTAGCGATCGGAATGGCGGCCGAAGCGTGGTAATAAGAAGGAGGAATGCTTGCCATCGCCATTCTCGGAGGCCTGCTGATCATGATGGGGCAACACGACCGCTCGGAAGCGTTGTTCTACTACTTTCGCCTGGAAGATCAGGTTCCTGAAACCCACCTGCTACGGCTCATCGAAAAGCACATCAGCTTTGCTTTCGTGCGCGAACAACTGAAAGGCAGCTACAGCGAGACCGGACGACCGTCGATTGATCCCGAGCTCCTGCTGCGCATTCTCCTGATCGGGTATCTCTACGGCATTAGCAGCGAGCGCCAATTACACTCAGTGAGCTGCCCTGCCAATGCTCGAAACCTGTAAATCTGTTTGCAAGAGTTGGGCTAATTTGTGGTTCCCACTGCACCTCTTTGAGTGCCGATACAAAGCGTCTACTTGTCTTCGGCGTGTTCCGGCAAGTCGCTTGGATACGATTTGGGCGGCAGCAGGAATTGCAGGCCGAAATATCCAAGAAAATAACTTTGATTGCTGTTGCTTGGACTGAGTGAGCGCCCGGCCATGAAGAGGAAAATAATCGGGGAGTGGATTTTGTAGCGCCCGCCAAAATCGATCGTGGGCTGGTTTTGCGAGGGATGAAACGCGCCCTGATTGTACAGCTCCGCGTCCAATTCGAGCTTGTGGGTAACATCACGACCAACGACGAGACCTGCGATCCAGCCATTCGGTCCCTTGTGGACAACGTCGTAGCCCAGTTCGAGGTTTATGTCGAGCGGTCCCACCTTGTTCGAGAACTCAAACGGCAATTCAAAGGTCTGGCTCGCGGGCGTGATACCGCGGCGCACGGCGTCGTTGGGGTTGTTCAGGAAGAACTGCGGGAACACGGATATGGAAAGGTGGCCTTCGCCGGCATCGTAAAAGCGCCACTTCACACCCGGATTCGATTGGCCAAGGCCAAAGTTCGGGTTGGCTTCCGGCGACTTGACGCGCAGCCATGCATTTTCGTAGGTGAGCTGGATGCGGCTGCCAACACCGAAGTTGATATCCACATCGGGCGTGTGGGAAATTGAGTGGCCTTGAAAGTAGAACGGCATGTAGCCCACATTAATTTCCCAGTTGAGATTGCCGGGCGTGCCGGGATCGTTGGTGTAGTAAGGCGGACCACCCTGCGCACTCGCAAGCGTGGTGCACACAATGATGAGAGCGGTCGCCAGCAGCACTTTCTCATATTTGCCAGCCATGGTGTTATTAGCTCTGACGGTTTTCACTCGAAAGATTCCCACGAACGTTTATAAGCAAGAACGGGAAGCGTGTCGCTGTCAAATATGATACATTCGGCGATTTTGGAAAAGCGCACGGGGAAAGGCCAACGGTGAATGCGACCCCAAGTAAGTCATTATCCGATCCCGGCGGGCTCGATTTGGCAAAAAACATTCTTGCAATTTTAAGAGAAGCAAGAAGAAAGAGGAATACCAGGAAAAACTTGCGCCAGCCGGAGCGGCCGACAGCCGGCGGGCTTCAGGATGGCGCATCGTCTCGTTTCTATGAGATATGTGCAGCCGGAAGCGCACACAATCTTAGGCTAACCCGCACTCGACGCTATCAAGCCACCCGACCACGGCTTCGATAGATAGCCATCGAATCCAGAATGAGGATCTTTTCCCGATCGCCCGTAGTGTACATGGTAAGGGCCGTCACAGGCAGGGCGGCAAAGCGACAATTGGACGGTGCTTGAGGAAGAGATCAACCGTCTTCTAAAAGGGCGAGAGTGCCGAAACGCCGTTCCGAAACAATCGAATGAGAGCCATGCAGCCTGAAGGACACCAGCCGCGGGGAGTGGCAACTAGGCATCCATTAGCAACGAAGTCAGGTGTTAGATAAACGCACGTTTGAAAATTTCGGATGAGTTCAGCCGGCACATCCGGCCGACATCTCCGGGGTTAGGCACCCGCGCGGGTTGCCTTGGTTTTTGCTTGACTGCCGCTGTTGTCGATCTTGAATTGCTCGACCAGGCGGCGGAGTTCCGTCGAGGTCTCGACCAGTTGCTGGGCGGCTTTCTGAGTGTCGGTGGCGCCCCGTGACGTGCTCTCCGCAGCCTCGGCGACTCCTGCAATGTTGCTGGTAATTTCTCCGCTGCCATGTGCCGCTTCGCTCACGTTGCGTGCCATCTCG
>Ga0206833_1019_pt1 | contig 43255 bp, 33 predicted proteins | sample Alteio_BWOrgCont_32_FD_152891 | JGI IMG/M metagenome (GOLD analysis project Ga0206833, IMG submission 152891) | Enriched cells from forest soil in Barre Woods Harvard Forest LTER site, Petersham, Massachusetts, United States -... | ecosystem: Environmental > Terrestrial > Soil > Temperate forest >... | reverse complement strand
AAGCGGTCACAAATGTACAGAGATTTTGGCAACCCCGCAAAGGTTTTTTTCAAATAAACAGCACAATTATTATAACTACCTGAATGATATGCCATTTTACTCTTTGAACATTACCCCTTATATGGCCAGATATGCTATTTATGGATTTTGTATCTTTGAAATTGATATGAACAACCAACATTTCCCGGCAAATTTCTTGTCTTCTCTATCCGGCGAGCCCGGTTTTGAAAGCGAAAATTTCGTTAATGCCCACCAGAATATATTATCGCCCACCTCTATCAGGTTTAATCCTTTTAAAAGGCCTGCTATTAAAACCGACGGGCAAGTGCCCTGGTGCGCGGATGGTTTCTACCTCGATACCCGCCCATCCTTTACTTTTGATCCGCTTTTTCATGCCGGGTGCTATTATGTACAGGAAGCTTCATCCATGTTTATTGATCATATTCTTAAAACAATAAGACTAAATAATGATGATGCCATTAAGGTATTGGATCTTTGCGCTGCTCCCGGAGGTAAAAGTACGCTCCTTAATTCAGCTATTAAGGATAGCGATCTGCTAGTGGCCAATGAAATTATAAAGACACGTGTACCCGTTTTATGCGATAACCTTAACCGCTGGGGTACCTCTAATATAATAGTAAGCAATAACGACCCTAAAGACTTCAACAAACTGACCGGTTTTTTTGATATTATCCTTGTGGATGCACCATGCTCAGGATCGGGAATGTTCAGGAAAGATCCGGAGGCGATGAATGAATGGTCAGAGGCCAATGTAAGCCTGTGCCACCAGCGGCAGGAGCGGATTTTGGCTGATATTTACCCCGCGCTAAATGAGGGTGGATACCTTATATATAGCACATGCTCTTATTCGCATCAGGAAAACGAGGATATACTGGATTGGCTGTGCAGCGAATTTGACATGGAAAGCCTGCGGATACCTATTAATAAGGATTGGGGTATTGTTGAAACACAATCATCCCAACAGCAGGCATGGGGTTATCGCTTTTACCCCGGCCAGGTAAAGGGCGAGGGTTTGTTTGCTTCTGTTTTAAGAAAACGGGCGCAAAGTGATCAACCGCCATTCTTTAAAAGTAAAGGGCATCAAAAATTAGCTTTAAAAGAAATAGATATTATTAAGGAGTATATGAATAAACCCAACGACTTTTATTATTTTAAAGTAAATGATGATTGGCTGGCTATTAATAAGCTGCACAAGGAAAGTTTGGATACCCTTCAAAGGCATCTGTACATTAAAAAATCGGGCGTGCGTTTGGGTAAGCTGATGGGAAATGATTTAATACCTGATCATGAACTGGCATTAAGCATACATATTAATAAGGATATGGTATTACAAACAGAATTGGACCATAACCAAGCCATCCAATACCTGCGCCGCGAAAACATCGACCTTAATATAAACAGCAAAGGTTGGAGCCTGATGAACTTTGAAGGTTATGCCTTAGGCTGGGCCAAACTGCTGCCAAACCGGATCAATAATTATTTCCCGAAGGAGATGAGGATACTATCATCGCAGCCTATATAATTATAGGTATTCAATACAGACTATTACATATACTATGTATTGGTAATAATTTATTCATCTTACAAATACTCTACTCATCCTATCAACTTAATAAACATCATCAAAAAATCAATCTAAAAAATTTGCACATTTGCACATTCGCATATTTGCACATCAATAAGGAATGGACCAATACTTTATTATAGATTTCGACAGTACGTTTACACAGGTTGAGGCTTTGGACGAACTGGCACGCATCTCCCTAAAAAATCATCCCGACAGGGAAAAAATATACAAACAGATTGAGGATTTGACCAATGCATCCATGGAAGGTAAGCTGTCATTTACCCAAAGTCTTGAAAATCGTGTAAAGCTATTGCAGGCTAATCGTGATCATTTAAAGCAGTTGGTTACTCATCTAAAGAAAAAGGTATCAACCTCTTTCTCGCGCAATACCATCTTTTTTAAAAACCATGCCGATACCGTATTAATAGTATCAGGTGGGTTTAAGGAGTTTATTATCCCCGTGGTTACTGAATACCATATTAAAAAGGAAAATATTTACGCCAATACTTTTGTGTTTGATGAAGAAGGTAATATAATAGGCTATGACCGCGAAAATCCACTATCGCAGGAAGGCGGCAAAGTGAAGCTGTTGAAAGAGCTGAACCTGCCAGGCGAAATATTTGGCATTGGCGATGGTTACTCCGATTTCCAATTAAAGGAATCGGGCATGATTAAAAAGTTCTTCGCCTTTACCGAGAATATTGAACGGAAATCGGTAGCTGAAAAAGCCGATCATATTACACCCAGCTTTGATGAGTTTTTGTATATCAACAAACTACCAAGAGCTATATCCTACCCAAAAAACCGGATAAAATGTTTGGTGGTGGGCGAGATTGAAGAAGAGGCGCTGGCACAAATGCGCAAAGAAGGTTATAATATAAGACAGCGCGATACTATTGAAGATAAATATCTGGAGGAAGCCGGTGTATTGTTTTGCGACGAGGCCCATCAACCAACGCCCGAGCAATTGCAAAATGCCGGCAGATTAAAGGTGATTGGCATATTCGGTAAAATAAACAGCAAACAATTGGCCGAAGCGGCTTGCGAAAATGGCATCATTATTTTTGATGACCCTAAGCACAATCCGCGTAATGATGATTTTATCCCGAAAAGAGTAATGGCTTTTATGAACGAGGGAAAAACGCATACCAGTTGTAATTTCCCCGATTTGCAGCCGCCTCGTATTAATAATGCACATCGTTTAATTCACATTCATAAAAACGTACCCGGAATACTGGCTAAAATAAATGATGTATTTGCCCGCCATAATATTAATATAGTAGGCGAGTTCCTGGTAACCAACCCGCAAATAGGCTACGTTATTACCGATGTTAACACAGGGTACGATACCGAGGTGTTAAATGAGCTGAAAGCCATTGAGCAAACAATAAAGTTCAGGCTTCTTTATTGATTGGGTTCATGGTTGATAGTTAATGGCGACTTTGATTCTTGCCATGAACTATCAACGATGAACCACTAAACTATTTCCTTAAACGGCACTACCAGCACGGGCACTTCAGAATGGCGGACAACGTGCTCGGCTACGCTACCCATCAACAGGCGATCCAAACCTGTACGGTTGTGGGTACCTACTATAATTAAATCGGCGCCGAACTCTTTGGCACAGTTGATAATGCCGTCGGTAGTTGAGCCATATTCATGAAATTGCGTTACCTGTATATTCCCCGCAAATTTTTTGATGGCACGGTCCACTATATTTTCCGATTGATTTTTTTGAATGTCCAGCAGCTCCATTTCTTCAATTCCGGTACCAGGCATAGCCATGCTCATCAGCGGGTCGGTACTTGCAATTGTTTGCGGCATCATTACCGGTTCAACAATATTTACCAGGCCAACTTCGGCTTTAAATTTATGAGCGATGTCAAAGCCATATTCGGCAGCGTGCTCTGCATATTTACTATCGTCAATACCTATAAGTATTTTTTTTATCATCATGGCGTTACTGGATGTTGCCATAAATATACTAACAAGTAAACAATATGTTTTAATTGAAGATAAAATAAGCGCCGATATTATTCCTTAAATTAACTAGTCTTAAAACCAGCAGCTTGTCCTTTTGTAACCCACATTTATTGCCAGAAACTTTATAGGTATTCTATTAACATTTATTCTTTTTAACTTTGCCCATGCAATTTTCGCCTGAAATAGAAGAGCGCCTTGCCCGTTTACAAGAAAAGTACGAGGCAATGGGGCAGGATATGACCTCCTATCTGGATGGTTTGCTTTATGCCGATTTTTTAACCTATTGGGATTATATCCATTTAGATACGCTGTTAAGTTTACAAAGCCCAAAAACACCGTTTCCGGATGAGGAGATATTTATTATCTACCATCAAATTACTGAACTGTATTTTAAGCTGGCCCTGCACGAGTGTAAACAAATTACTTTGGCGGCTCCATTAACGGTTGAATTTTTTACGGCAAGACTAAAACGGATTAACAGGTATTTTGAAGCGCTTACCCAATCATTCGAGATTATGGTGGATGGGATGGAGAAGGAGCAATTTTTAAAATTTCGCATGTCGCTGCTACCTGCCAGCGGTTTCCAATCAGGCCAGTACCGCATGATTGAGATTTATGCCAGCGATTTTATTAACCTGGTTGCCCGTGATAAGCGGGACGAGCTTAAAGCAGCCACCATTGAGGAACAGTTTGAGTACCTATACTGGAAATTTGGTGCTACCGAATTATCAACCGGAAAAAAAACGCTGACACTAAAACAGTTTGAGAAAAAATACGCCAAAACTTTTATCGAACTTGGAAAAGAAAATATCAGCCTAAACTTTAATGCGCTGTATCATCAGTTTAAAAACAACAACCAGGCAACACCCGAACTGGAAGCCGAATTAAAGCAACTGGACATTAATGTAAATGTAAACTGGCCGCTATCTCATTACAAATCAGCAGTACGATATTTAAACCGCGATCCGGAGGATATTAAGGCTACCGGTGGCACCAACTGGCAAAAGTATCTGCCTCCACGTTTTCAGAAACGTATTTTTTATCCTGCCTTATGGAACGCCGAAGAAGTGGAGAACTGGGGTAAAGGATGGGTGGAAAATGTTTTGAAAAGTGTTTGACAGACTAGGTCATCAAGTTATCTGATCAATAACTCAGGTTTTATAAATTGAACTGCTATAAATATTTGATGCAAGTGATTAAAATCTGCGTCAGATGTTACCAATTTTAATCCTAACAAGGCTGCGGTTGAGGCTATCCACAAATCATTCTTCCCCATATTCCTTGGGATTAAGAATTCATAATCTCTATATGAGGGATGTTTACATTGAGATAAAGCATCAATTTCACAGTAGGTCTGTGTCAGATTTTCGTTTATTTCAATAACTATAATTTCTGTTAATATATTATCGAGAATTTGCAACCTTTTAACTCCCCAATTATTTTGCAAGGCGATTGATTTTATTTCGCCAACAGTTACTACTGATGCAAAACTCTCTTGCTGTCGGGGTTTATTATTTTTGCTTTTTGCTGGAAGTTAGCGTCTTTGGTAAGATATAATAGAATATTAGTATCGAGGAGGAGGCTCATTTGCTTTCATTTAACGTCTGCAAAGCATTCAAATATTCTTTCTCGGTAAGGAAATCTTCTTTAGGTATAGCTTTTAAGCGATCTATAAGAGACTGTGCACTTTTACCCAATTTATCAGCAAATGCATCCGGGCCACCCGCAGCCAGTATCTCATTTATAGAATATGACTTAAGGCCCGGAAACGAATATTGTTCGTCGTTTGATGTTTTTATATTCTTTTTGTCCATTGCCTTGTTTTGTTCCTATACCAAAATTACTAATTCCAATCGAAACTAAAAAGAACCATCTTTTACGTTTAAAGGGTATTCATAAATTCTGTAAGCATGCTAATCAAAAAATGACAAAATTATTTCACAAATAGCTATTAACCATCAATAATGCACTACCATCTAACAAAAAAAAATCCTAACTTGCCATTTTCTATACTAAATACTTAAGGCCATGACTGAGACGCTGGACATCAAAATCACCAAAACTAAACACTCGCGCTTGAGTGAAACAGATTTTAACAATTTACCATTTGGAAAAAACTTTACCGATCACATGTTTGTCGCCGACTACGTCGATGGCGAGTGGAAGAATTTTGAGATTATTCCTTATGGCGAAATTGGGTTGAGTCCTGCTATTTCTTCATTACATTACGGTCAATCATTTTTTGAAGGTATAAAAGCATACAAACATGCCGATGGTACAGTTTCTGTTTTCCGTCCGGATAAAAATGCTATCCGTTTTAATAAATCGGCCGAGCGTTTGTGTATGCCTACCCTGCCCGAAGAAATATTTTTACAAAGCATTGCCGCTGTTGTAGATATCGACCGCGATTGGGTACCTGCAAAAGCGAACCATGCTTTATATATAAGGCCGTTTATGTTTTCAACGGATCCGTTTTTAGGTGTTGCCCCATCGCAAACCTATAAATACATGGTACTGCTTTGCCCTGTGGGTCCTTATTTTTCAAAAACACTAAGGGTTAAAATTGAAACCCACTACACCCGCGCTGCCGAAGGCGGTATGGGTTATGCCAAATCATCGGGCAATTATGGCGGCAGTATGCTGCCGGCTAAAAAAGCTACCGAAGAAGGTTTTGACCAATTAATTTGGACAGATGCCAAAAACCACGAATACGTAGAAGAAATGGGCGCTGCCAACGTAATGTTTGTATTGGATGGTAAACTGATCACCCCATCGACCCGCGATACCATTTTAGATGGTGTTACACGCGATACTGTTTTAACCCTTGCCCGCGAATGGGGTATGCCAGTTGAAGAACGCCGCGTATCGGTTGCTGAAATTATTGAAGGCGCAAAAAACGGCAAACTACAGGACGCCTTTGGCGCCGGTACAGCCGCTACCATTGCCCCGGTTGGTTCTATCAGTCACAATGGTGAGGAATATTTCTTAATTGATCCGAAAGAAAGAGAGTTTTCTCAAAAAATATTGAAAGCACTTGATGCCATTAAATATGGTACGGTTGCCGATACCCACGGGTGGAATTATATTGTATAATTAAGGCTTTGTCATACAACAGGACGACCGGTTGCACACTTTGAAAAAGTCCTGCTGAAATACGTTCAGCAGGACTTTTTCTTATCCTTTAAACAGGTATTGATATCACTCATTATTTCTTTCAAATAGCTTCGTTTATTTATATTAGGGAAATAAAACTCTGAGTATGAAACCATCATGAGCTGCCAAATGAATAAAACGGCTCATGATAGCTTCATTGCTATTAAAAAACAAATTACGCTAATGAAAAAACTATACCTGCTATTACTTTGTGCCGCTGCTTCACCAGCTTTTTCACAAACATCATCATTAAGAGATGTAGTCAGTAAAAAAGCAGATTCCATACAGGCACAGGTAGTGGCCTGGCGCCGTGATTTTCATGAGCATCCTGAATTGGGTAACCATGAAGTGCGTACAGCTGCCATCGTAGCCAAATACCTGCAATCGCTGGGGTTAGAAGTAAAAACAGGCATAGCTACCACCGGTGTTGTTGCCATTTTAAAAGGCGGGTTTCCGGGGCCGGTAGTTGCCCTGCGATCAGAAATGGATGCCCTGCCGGTTACCGAACATACTGACGTGCCTTTTGCATCAAAAGTAACAACCATGTATCATGGGCAGGAGGTTGGCGTAATGCATGCCTGCGGGCATGATTCGCACATGGCTATGCTGATGGCTACTGCCGAAATATTAACATCCATAAAAAGTCAGCTGCATGGCACGGTAAAATTTATATTTCAGCCCGCCGAAGAAGGCCTTGATGCCGGTGAAGTTGGCGGAGCCGAAGAAATGGTAAAAGAGGATGTTCTGGAAAATCCAAAAGTTGATGTCATCTTTGGGCAGCACATTATTTCCTATATGCCGTCAGGCACTATCAATTACCGTCCGGGTGGGGCAATGGCCAGCGTAAACAGTGTGCAAATCGTAATAAAAGGCAGGTCAACCCATGGGGCGGCACCTTGGGGAGGTATTGATCCTATTGCTATATCGGCACAAATTATTACCAGCTTACAAACTATTGTGAGCCGTAATATTAACATCACCAAAAACCCTGCAGTGGTAACCATTGGCTCTATAAAAGCCGGGAATCGTTTCAATATTATTCCCGATTCAGCAATAATGCTGGGCACATTGCGGGCCTTTACTGATGCCGACGAAAAATTGCTAAAAGAACGCGTGAACGAGATCTCAACCAAAATAGCCGAGGCTGAAGGCGGCGTTGCACATATTACTTATTCAACTCATTATCCGGTTACCTATAACGATCCGGATTTAACAGCCAAAATGATGCCCTCTTTACAGCAAACTGCCGGTATTGCCAACGTAAAACTGGCAGACCCGATAACCGGGGCCGAGGACTTTAGCTTTTATGAACAAAAGGTACCGGGTCTGTTTGTGTTTTTAGGCGGACTGCCAAAAGGAGGCGATCCATTAACCGCGCCGGTAAACCATTCATCTGATTTTTATATTGATGAGGGCGCATTTCCGCTGGGTGTTAAGGCTATGTGTAACTTAACTTTAGATTATATGGCGGCTAATAGCAAATAACCTGCTACATTTGCATATTATACTCAATTTAAGGTTAATTAAACGACAGTACCATTGGGTTAATAGATTAATATCTGCCAAATAATGAGTTTGGCATTTCCATTGTTAATTCATTAGTAAATGAAGCAAAAATTTTATGATACTGCTGTGAAGCAGGAGAGAGCTGTTTTGGTGGGCGTAATTAGTCAGGGCGAAACAGATGAGCAAGCGAAAGAATATTTAGAAGAATTAGCGTTTTTAGTGGCTACTGCCGGTGCAGAAACGGTAAGAAATTTTACGCAGAAGCTGCAACGTCCGGATAGGGCAACTTTTGTTGGCTCGGGCAGGCTGGAGGATATCAAAGCTTTTGTAAAGGCTGAAGAAATTGATATGGTAGTTTTTGACGATGAGCTAACCCCATCGCAACTGCGCAATATTGAGAACGAGCTACAGGTAAAAATCCTTGATCGTAATAACCTGATATTAGACATATTTGCAGGCCGCGCACAAACGGCCCAGGCCAAAACACAGGTTGAACTGGCCCAATTGCAATATTTATTACCGCGCCTAACCCGATTATGGACGCACTTAGAGCGCCAGAAAGGTGGTATTGGTATGCGCGGACCGGGTGAATCGCAGATTGAGACTGACCGTCGATTAATTCTGAACAAAATATCCCTGCTAAAGGATAAACTAAAAAACATCGACCGGCAAAACGAAACACAGCGTAAAAACCGGCAACAAATGGTACGTGTAGCACTGGTGGGTTATACCAACGTGGGTAAATCAACCATTATGAACATGCTGTCAAAATCGGAAGTATTTGCCGAAAATAAGTTATTCGCAACGCTGGATACTACGGTTAGAAAAGTGGTGATTGACAATGTTCCTTTCCTGTTATCAGATACGGTTGGATTTATCCGTAAACTGCCTCACCAACTGGTAGAGTGTTTTAAATCGACTTTAGATGAAGTTCGCGAGGCGGATATCCTGATCCATGTGGTAGATATTTCGCATCCTAACTTTGAGGACCAAATACATACCGTTAATGAAACGCTTAAGGAAATTGGGGCTATTGATAAACGCGTAATAACCGTATTTAACAAAATAGATGCCTTCGAACCCGAAAACCACAATATTGAGGAACAAGCTGAGCCACTAACCCTGCACGACTTTAAAAATAGCTGGATGGCAAAAAATAATAGCCCGGCTATATTTATATCAGCTACCGAAAAAGAGAATATTGAGGAGTTCAGGTCATTACTTTATGAAGAGGTAAAAGCGATACATACTGAAAGATATCCGTACGACCATTTGTTGTATTAAAAGTTGGGAACCTATGCTCAATCAATACGATAAAATCGCATGACCACGTTAAGCACTCGTTGTAAACGAGCGCAAGACTGTAAATAAAAGCGTAAGACTATTCGTCTTGCGCTTTTATTTTTTGGCGCTTTTGCCTTTTTCGGCAACTGCCAAATTATTTTTCAAAACCTCATAATCGGGCTTTAATTGCAATCCGTTTTTTGCTGCTGCAATAGCATCATCCCAATTACCTAATTGGTTGTTAGCAGCACAAATATTATTATAAGCCAGCGGATAATCGGGCTGTATCTGTAAAGCATAGTTACAATTGGCAATACATTGCTTAAACTGCCCCTGGTTAAAATAAATCAGGCTCAGGTCAATAAAATCGGCAGCGGTGAGTCCGGTAGGTATTATCCCTTCATCTTCCAAAGCTTTTTCGGTAGCCAGCAGATTATCTTTCGCAAACAAAAAATCAGGTTTCAAACGTAAAGCTATTTTAAGGGCCGTATCGGCTTCACGGTATTGTTTTAATTTGATAAAGGCCGCGCCAATATTATTATAAGCTTCGGCCGATGATGGTTTTAACTGTAAGGCTTCTTTTGCAGTGCTGATACTTTGCTCATATCTGTTTGCCTCGTAATTAAGTTTACTCAGGTTTAAATACTTATTAAAATCGGGCGCTTTTTTAATGGCGATATCTTCTAAATCAAGTTCATTTCGTTTCAGGTTGGCGGCATTTAAATAACTTAATGCATCAGCATTACCGGGTGATAGCCGCAGGGTTTGGTTAGCCAGCTTTTTTAACTCATCCCAACGCCCCGTCATACTATAAATATTCATCAGTTGGATACGCGGCTCTACATACAAAGGCGATAGCTTTATGGCTTCCAACAGCGTCGGCTCCGCTTCACTGTAACGTAACTGGCGCGCCAAAAACGCCCCGTAATAATAATAGGCATCGGGCAACTTATTGCCAAGCTCAACACCCATCCTGTAAAAATGATCGGCCAATTCAATTTGCCCTTCTTTCTCTTTTATAATACCCATATTGGTGTATGAAAAAGCATATTCGGGTAAAATGCCAATCGCTTTGCGCAGGTTGGTCTCGGCTTCATTAAATCGTTGTTCACCCATCAAGGCAACAGCATAGTTCATCAATCCCCGGGCATTTTGCGGACTTTTTATTGATACATCCTGCCAAAGGCTTTCGGCAGTGTGCCAAACCTTGTTGCGCTGGTAAGTTCCGTAGGCATAGGCGCCCAATATCAGCATAACAGGGACAATGATCACTGCTTTCTTTACTCGTTTACCATATCGCGTCAGCAATAAAGCCACTATCCAGCTAACGCTGAGCACCAAACCCACAAAAGGGAAATACATCCGGTGATCGTTTAGCACTTCACCCAATGGAATAATACTCGAGGTAGGCAGCAGCGCCAAAAAGAACCAGATAATACCAAAACTAATGGGCCGTGTATCCTTATATTTAGCAGTATAAAATGCTGTCGCAATCATCAGCAAAATAAATAAGCAGCCGACAAAAAAACGTAGATTCCAAATGGACGGCAGTAATGTCCAGTCGGAGTCGGCACTGAGCGAGGCAGGTAAAAAAAACTCGCCGAAATAATGCAGTATTACAAAGGGCTGCGTAATAAGGTATTGCAATGGCGATGTACCGCCGGGCTCCCAGGTTTTAGGGGTCATCCAGTCAATAAACACATACATTATCGCACAGAAAACAAATGCAGGCAGTGTTTTCATAAACACCTTACCGACCTGTTTCCATTTCTCGTGCCTGAACAGGTCGGTTAAACTCAGTTGCTCATCAAACAATAAAACGTAAAAAAACAACATGGGTGCAAACATTACCGCAGGCGGCTTGCACAGTGCGCCAATACCCACCGGCAGCAGGTACAAAAAAGTTTTACGGCAAAAAGGCGAATAAATATACATTACAAATGCGAGCACTACCAGCATGGTTGATTGCACATCGGCCCTTGCAATAATATAGTTTACGGTTTCGGCATTGGCGGGGTGCAGCATATACCATGTGGTTGCTACAAGTGCCACATAAGTATTTAAATCGCTATTTACAGATTTATCGGGCAGCGCCCTGAACAAAAAGAACATCAGCAGGCTCTGTATCAGAAACCATATAAAAGTGGAGGTTTGAAAGTATGACGGATAGTAATCGCCGGCAATATAATAATCAATTGCCAATGATGTTACGGTTACCGGGCGATAGGCCTGGTTTTGCGGCAATACACTCATGGTGCTGCCATCGGTAAAAAAACGGGGGATATTTTTCAGTGAACGGATATTGGCATTGTTAACTATAGTATGGTAATCGTCGAACTGAAAGGTATTGTTGAAATGGTTTAAATAAGTAAGCAGCGTAGCCAGCACCATTAACCCGATACCGGCATAAAGCGTTCGTTTATCCATGTTTAAAAACCAGCGTTTGTTTTTCTTAACCCGGTAAATATAATGCAGTTTACAGGTTTCTAAAAAAAGAAAATATTTCCGAAATTGAACCGGCGTAATCCAAAATTCGCAACCCTCATGCAACGTTCCAAAAAACACTGCGTCATATACCATGCAAGCTGATCAAAATTTGGAAGCAGTATACGTTGACAAACACTACAACCTGGTGGTTGAGTGTAAGCAGGGGAGTAAAAAAGCCTGTTATGAGTTGTACAAATTGTATTCTAAAGCGATGTTGAACGTTGCCTTTAGGATAGTAGGAAATATTGCCGAAGCTGAGGATGTATTACAGGAAGCTTTTCTGGATGCATTTAGCAAGGTGAAAGATTTCAGACAGGATACAACTTTTGGCCTTTGGCTGAAGCAGATAGTAGTAAACCGGTCTATCAATATGCTGCGTAAGCGTAAGCTGGAGCTTATTGAGATGGACGGTGAACAGATTGAAAACATAGCCGACGAAGAGCCGGAGGATGATGAAGATGTACAATACCAGGCAGCCAGGGTTAAAGAGGCGATAAAGGAACTTCCCGAAGGATACAGGTTAGTAATATCATTATACCTGTTGGAGGGTTACGACCACGAAGAAATAGGACAGATTTTGAATATTTCTGAAAACACCTCAAGAACACAGTTTTTGAGAGCAAAAAGAAAATTGATTGATATTTTAAAATTGAAGGGGATTAAACAATGAGCAAGCGATTAGAGGATTTTATAGAAATGAACAGGGACCAATTTGATGACCTTGAACCATCTGCTGATCTGTGGGCCAAAATTGAGCAACACCTGCCCGCGCACCATGCTGAGTTAAAAATTCGCGAAGCAAAAACATTTTCGCTGGGTTTTGTAATGCGGGTGGCGGCGGCTGTAATAGTAGTTATGGGTATCGGCTTTGCTACCTACCTACATTCGCAAAGAAAGCAAGGTGTTGATCTGGCGGCTATTAACCCTATATACGCTCAGCAACAGGTGGAATATACTTCCATGATTGAGTCGCAGCGTACCGAACTTAAGTCTATCGCGAAAACTGATCCGCAGCTTTATCAGGAATTTAGTACTGAAATTGCCAAAATGGATTCAACCTATAATAAATTAAAAAGCGAGCTGCCTACTAGTCCTAACCAGGAACGGATATTGCACGCCATGATCCGCAACCTGCAAATACAAACCGAGGTGCTTAACCAGCAACTTAATGTAATTGAGCAATTTAACAAAATGAAAGAAGATCAAAAAAATGAAACGAAAAGCATATAAAACAATATTTCCGGCTATTGCTGCTTTAATGGCTATAAGCACTGCATGTTTTGCGCAGGATGTATCTGTTTCTGTAAGTACACAGCCATCAGTATCGGTAAAAACTACCGTTAACGAAAAGGATTTGCAAGTGAAAATAGATGACTTGAGCAAAACCCTTAACGAAGGCTTAAAAGATTTAGGTAAAGGCCTGTCTTTAAGTTTAAATAACATCGGCCCTAAAATAAGCATGCAGGTAAATAACCTGGTTAGCAGTATTAATATTGATGTAGACCCGAATGTAAATGTGAGTACTGGCACCGGCTCGTCATGCAGTACCAACTCTTCCGGTAGTAACAATGAGTCGTTTTCAAAAAGCGACCGATCTAAAGCCTATTCAAAAACTTATCCGATTGATGGGAACGACAGAATCAAACTGAGTAATCAGTACGGCAAAATCACTGTTAACACCTGGGACAGGCACGAGGTAAAGGTTGATGTAGAGATTAAAGCTGAAGCATCCTCAGATGACGATGCGCAGAAACTGCTGGACGGCGTACAAATTATCGACAGTAAAAATGGCGATGTAGTTTCATTCCGTACAGAAATTGGGCATAACGGCAACTCATGGAGCTTTTTTAACATGGGCCGCAGCAAAGTGCGCAAATTGACCATTAACTACAATGTGTTTATGCCGGCGAAAACCGACCTGGATGTTGAACAAAGCTATGGAGCAATTGAATTGCCAAGCCTGAATGGCAAAGTAAAAATCAGCTCCTCATATAGCAGCGTATCGGCCCAAAACCTGAGCAATCCGGCAAATGAGATAGACGGGAGCTATGGCAGCTTGAATGTAAATTCGGTTAACGGAGCCCGGTTAGATTTTTCGTACGGCAGTGTCAATATCGAAGAGTGTAATAACCTTAAAGCTGATTTGAGCTATGGCTCGTTCAAATTAGGCAGGCTGAAAGGTGTGGCTGAAATGGATTTATCATACGTAGGCGGTTTTAAGATTGATGAACTGGCAAATTCTTTTAAAAAGCTAAACGTCGATGCATCCTATTCAACCGTATCACTTGGTGTACCCGGCAATAACAATTTTAATTTTGATATTACCACTACCTATGGCGGTTTCAATTTCAGCGATGATAAAGTTACCGTCACCAGCAAAACACCGCCGGATGGCAGCAAACATCAGGGACCTACGAAAAACTATAAAGGTCATTTCGGCAAAGAAGGAACAGAATCGCAGGTGAATATCCATTCTAATTACGGCGGCGTTAATTTTGACTAACGTTCAGATACAGGCATAAGTCAGCCCGAAAGTAGTGAAGATATATTCCGCTACTTTCGGGCTGACAACGTTTAGGCTGAATCCTTACTCTTTTGGCAATTTATAATCAATCCCAAACATTTTGGCATACCTTTCCAATGGCATCAAACCAACGGAAGCGCGGCGTTTGTTTACGTTTGGTTCATCTTCAATGGGCCTTATATAGTATTTATTGGTTTTGGTATCAAGGCCAATCTGGCTGCCATATATTTGTTTTTTACCTTCTTCAAGGGCCGTGCGATCTTCCAGCAGCGCAAGGTCATCGGCATGGGCTTTGCCATCTTTTACTGCCTGGCGCATCATGGGCAGGTATTTTTCATGGATGGGCTGGTCGGCATGCTGAATAACCAAAAATTCGGTAACCGTACCTATATCACCTACCGCATCCGGCCCAAGCCAGCCATATTTGTCCAGTATATTTTCTGTTTTTATAAGATCGATAGAATCCTTTTTGCCGATCTCGACGCTTAAGGATTTCATTTCCTTTGAATCGTAACCGTATTTCTTAATTATAGAATCCATCTTCACCCTGCCCGATTGATCATCTTCATAAACCTGTTTCAGCTCTTCGTATACAGGTTTATTATAGTGAGCTTCGGCATTGTCCTCATTTGCTTTAACTAATTTTATTAAAGCTGGCCACCTGTTGCTATTATGCAGGGAAATAAGATCTGAATCTTTTATAATATGATTGTAGTTAGTATAGGAGCCGTTGTTAGCTATCAGCATTAAATTGGAAAATGCACTATCAGCATAGCCAGCCATCGACCAGCTGCAGGCGGCATCATACCTATCGTCGGTCTTTGCGTTCCATTTATTTGCTTTAAATGCGTCCGAATAGGTAAAGGCCGATTCTTTGTATGCTTTAGCATCATACAAAGAATCGGCCTTTTGTACAAGTGACAAATATTGCGGAGAAAACACAACCTGGGCAATGCCCGTTTTAAACAAAAGCAAGCACCCCATTAGTAAAATCAGGTTTTTCATTGGCTAAGAATTAAAACCCTAATTTAACTAATTACTTAGTTAATATCAAATTCTTATTTCTTTGACCGTGCAGGTTCCATTTCGGCTTTCAAAAATTTTCCTGTAAAACTTTCTTTCACCTTGCACAATCCTTCGGGTGTACCGCTGAATAGTATTTTACCCCCGCCCGAGCCTCCTTCGGGGCCAAGGTCAATTACATGGTCAACCACTTTTATCACATCCAGGTTGTGCTCAATTACCAATACGGTATTGCCTTTATCAACCAGTTGATTTAACACGCCGAGTAATACATTAATATCTTCAAAGTGTAAACCGGTAGTAGGCTCATCCAGAATATAAAAAGTATTACCGGTATCTTTTTTGGATAGCTCGGTAGCCAGCTTAACACGCTGTGCCTCACCGCCCGATAAGGTGGTAGATGCCTGCCCTAAAGTGATATAACCCAAACCAACATCAAATAAGGTTTTTACCTTACGGTAGATGGCCGGGATATGCTCAAAAAATGGTGTAGCATCTTCAATACTCATATCCAGTACATCGCTGATGGATTTTCCGCGGTAGCGTACTTCCAGCGTTTCGCGGTTATATCTTTTGCCGCTGCATTCTTCACAAGGTACTTGCACATCGGGCAAAAAGTTCATTTCAATAACCTTCATGCCGGCACCCTGGCAGGTTTCGCAACGGCCGCCCTTTACGTTGAATGAAAATCTGCCGGGTTTATATCCCCTGATCCTTGATTCTGGTAACGCTACGTATAAGTTACGGATATCAGAAAACACACCGGTATAAGTAGCCGGGTTTGATCGTGGTGTACGGCCAATAGGCGTTTGGTCAATTTCGATAACCTTATCAATGTGTTCCAGTCCTTCAATTTTTTCGTAAGGCAGCGGATGTTTTTTGGCCCTGAAAAAATGATGATTTAAAATAGGATAAAGCGTTTCTGTAATTAAGCTTGACTTGCCACTGCCTGATACCCCGGTAACGCCAATCAGCTTTCCTAACGGAAAATCAACCGATACCTTTTTGAGGTTATGGCCGGTAGCTTTTTTAAGGCTCAACGTTTTGCCGTTACCCTCGCGCCGGTGCTCAGGGATGGCTATTTCACGCTCACCGTTAATATAGCTGGTGGTAAGGGTATGCTGCTTCATTAATTCAGCAGGCGTACCCTGTGCCACAATTTGTCCACCGTGCACACCGGCTGCCGGGCCCATATCAATTACATGGTCGGCATGTAGTATCATGTCTTTATCGTGCTCCACCACCAGAACGGTATTACCCAGATCGCGCAGGTTTTTGAGGGCATTAATTAAGCGTTCGTTATCGCGCTGGTGCAGGCCGATGCTTGGCTCATCCAGAATATACATTACATTCATCAGCTGCGAGCCTATTTGCGTGGCCAGCCTGATCCGCTGTGCCTCACCACCCGATAGGGTTTTGGCTGTACGATCAAGCGTTAAATAGCTTAAACCAACGTCCAGCAGGAAAACTATCCTGGCTCTTATCTCTTTTAGTATTTCTTTGGCAATAACATTCTGGCGCTCGTTTAGTCGGTCTTCCAGCCCGGTAAACCATTCCTGCAGGGTGTTAATATCCATACAGGCCAGCTCGAAGATGTTTTTGTTATCAACCTTAAAATGCAGCGATTCTTTTTTCAGTCTCGCACCATCACAAACCGGGCAGGCTCTTAGCACCCGGTAGTTTTCCATATCATCCATCCCCTCATCGCCACGGCGCTCCTGTTGCTCTTCCAGCATGCGGATTACACCGTCGAACGAGATCTGGTAACTCTGCACGTTCCACTTGTTGTATTCCACCGCCACGGTAACCATTTCGGTTGTTCCGTTGAGGATAATATCCAAATGATCCCTTGACAGTTTTTCTATCGGAGTTGACAACGAAAACTCATACTTTTTGGCCAGCGCCTTTAACACCTGGAATATCCATGTTTCACGATACTCGCCAATGGGGGCCAGGCCACCATTCAGAATGCTCAGTTTTGGATTAGGGATAACAGAGGCTTCATCAACCTCAAAAATATAACCCAGGCCGCTACATTTCTCGCAGGCGCCATAAGGCGAGTTAAACGAAAATGTATTAGGCTGAGGCTCATCATACGAAATGCCCGAAACCGGGTCCATCAGGTATTTGCTATAGTAAGCTACGTTATTGTCTTTATCGGCAATACGGATAATACCCTTAGCAATTTTCAGGGCTGCTTGAATAGAGGTGTATAATCGCTTTGTATCGTTCTGGTCAACCACTAACCGATCTACAACAATATCAATATCATGAATTTTATAGCGGTCAACCTGCATTTTGGGTTCTACGTCGGCAATAGCGCCATCAATCCAAACTTTCAGGTACCCCTGTTTGCGTATCTGCTCAAACAATTCGCGATAATGACCTTTACGGGCCTTTACTACGGGAGCCAGGATATTTACCGGCTGCCCATTAAATTTTTCGGCAATGGTGCGCAGTATCTGCTCTTCTGACATGCGCTCCATCTTTTCGCCGCTTACATAAGAATATGCTTCGCCGGTACGGGCAAAAAGCAGGCGCATAAAATCATATATCTCGGTAATGGTACCCACAGTTGAGCGCGGGTTTTTACTGGTGGTTTTTTGCTCTATGGCAATAACCGGGCTCAGTCCCGAAACCTTATCCACATCGGGCCGCTCCATACCGCCCATAAACTGGCGCGAGTAGGCCGAAAAGGTTTCCATATAACGGCGCTGCCCCTCTGCGTAAATGGTATCAAATGCTAGTGACGATTTTCCGCTGCCGCTTAGTCCGGTAATTACCACCAGCTTATTACGCGGAAACGAAACATCAATATTTTTTAAATTATGTACCCGGGCCCCGTAAACTTCAACTTCATTTTGTTCGCCAAGGTCAATGTGATCTGTAATCATGCAATGCTATTGTATTTTGAGTTGATGGAGCTGGCTTTGGTTAATTGGGCCAAAACTTAATTAACCACTCTCCCAATCAACTTAATCAACTAACTATCAAAGCGCAAATATACGCAAAAAAAAGGCCGGTCATCGGGTTAGGATGATCGGCCTGTGAGTGCTCCGTAATTAATTTTACTTTATTATGGTTAACCTTGCGGCTTATTTAATAGCCAGCAATTCGGGCGAACCAGGGTTAAAGTATTTTAATTGATAATGCTTTCTAAAGCCATATTTCTGCGGCTGTTGGATAATAGCTTTCATGGCAATAAGGTTATATACATATACACCGGTTTCGCGGTTTAAATGCATATGGAAATAATTGTCCTCATTTTGTTCCCTGATACTTTTTTCCAGTTTAATTGAGCCGTTGTTGTAAGCAGCGGCGGTTAATGTCCAGCTGTTAAACTCGGCGTATAATTCTTTAATGTAGATACAGGCTGCCCTTGTTGATTTGCGGATGTTCATCCTTTCATCAAGGCCATGTCCAACTTTAAGGCCGTAGGTACGTGCTGTACCAGCCATAAATTGCCATGGCCCGCGGGCTCCTTTTGATGATGATCCTTCGCCGAAACCCGATTCAACCAGGGGAATATATTTAAAATCATCAGGAATGCCGTAGGCCTGTAAAATAGGTTCAATAATTGGAAATAGTTTTTCCGCTTTATTCTGAAGAATGTTTGATTGAACGTGTCTGAAGTTGTGTGTTACAAGAGAGCGCTTTAATTTAGCGTTTACAACCTCATCATTAACAGGTATAGGTTCATTTGCAAAGCTGTACACCGCGTCTTCATCTTCGGTGCTGGCTAAAATGAATGCGGGCTTGTAGGCCTGCGCCTGTTTGTGTTTTTTTGCTGATTTTTTTATCCTTGGTACGGCATTTGCACCAGTGATATTAATCAATGAAAAGATAACCAGCAGCACTATTACGGAGCACGTAATTGGGTGTCGTTTAGTCATTTCTTTTTTATCCATATAGTATACATTTTGGTAGAATGCGCTGCAAAGGTACGTTACACAAAGCAGATTATCAAACACTTAGCATTTTACAACGTTTGAAAACTATAGTTTTGGGTTCAAAAACTTGCTTTAAAAGCGCTAAACGGACATTTTGAACCGCTAAAAAAAATTGCAATTGTCTTCAAAAAATCCGTAACTTTGACCCCTACACGCTGCGAAAGCGCTAAATTAAAAAGTATGGCATTTAACAGACCAGGTACCGGAAAGGGCAATCAATCCGGAAGATCATCAAGCAGGACATCAAAGTCCGGTGACAGGCCAAAAAGAACTTCAGATACAGATCGTACTGAAAACAATTCATCAAAAAAATATAGCAATGACCGCCCCACTGAAAGACGTTCGTCTTCAGCATCGGCTGGTAAACCCTATCAAAAACGCGAAACAGGTGATAAACCGGCAAGCAGTTTTAGCGGCAGCGGTAGCAACGAAAGGCGTTCACCACGCAGCAAGCCTTATTCGGGCAGACCTGCTGACGCGACTGACAGGCCGAAAAGAAGTTTTGGCGGCGATTCAACGGGCGACAAAAAACCATTTGCGTCGCGCAACAAACCATACAGTGGCAGACTAGCTGATAGTGATGATCGTCCGAAAAGAAGTTTTGGCGGCGAATCATCTGGCGGTGATAAAAAACCTTTTCAATCACGCGGTAAATCAACCGGTTCATTTAATGCCGGCGACAAGCCCAAAAGAAGTTTCTCAAGTGATCGCCCCGGCGATAAAAAATTTGCAGGCAAACCAGCAAGCGGTGGATTTAAAAAGCCTTATGGCGATAAACCTGCCGATAGCGACAGGCCGCAACGCTCAAGAGCCAAGTACGATAAAATAACCCCTGATCTGGATGCGCCTGTAAAAACATTACGTGGCCGTAAAAAAGGCCCTGAACCTAAAGCTAAAGATACAGGCTTGATCCGCCTGAACCGTTATATTTCAAATGCAGGTATCTGCTCGCGCCGCAAGGCTGATGAGCTGATCATTGCAGGAGTAGTTGCTGTTAATGGTGTGGTAATTTCTGAGCTGGGCCATAAAGTTGACCCAATGAAGGATGAAATCCGTTACAATGGCGAAACACTGAAACGCGAAAAAATGGTTTATGTATTGTTAAATAAACCTAAAGACTATATTACTACTACCGAAGATCCGCAGGAACGCCGTACCGTGATGCACCTGGTTGAAAAAGCCAGTCGCGAACGTATTTATCCAATTGGCCGCCTGGATCGTAACACAACCGGTTTGTTATTAATGACCAATGATGGTGATTTAGCCGATAAACTATCCCATCCACGCAATAACATTGTTAAACTATACCAGGTTGAGCTAAACAAAAGCTTAACCCAGGGCGATTTAAACAAAATCTCTTTTGGTTTAGAGCTGGAAGATGGCTTAATTAAACCCGATTCTATATCATATGTTGCCGGTGGCTCGAAAAGAGAAATTGGTATACAGATCCACAGCGGTAAAAACCGTATTGTGCGCCGTATATTTGAACATCTGGGCTATGAGGTGGTGAAGCTGGACAGGGCGGTATATGCCAACCTGACCAAAAAAGATCTTCCGCGTGGCCGCTGGAGATATTTAGAAGAAAGCGAAGTAGTGCAATTAAAGCACCTGATATAAAATACTATAAAGCAGAAAGCCCCGGCAAAACCGGGGCTTTCTCTTTTTATAAGCTGTATTATTTTTATTGTCCCAATATCCAGGCGAAAATCAATGGTGCTACAATGGTAGCATCACTTTCTACAATGAACTTAGGGGTATGGATGTCCAGTTTACCCCAGGTAATTTTTTCGTTTGGCACAGCACCAGAGTATGATCCGTAAGAAGTGGTTGAATCTGATATCTGGCAGAAATAGCTCCAGAAAGGAATCTCAGGCATTTCCATATCCTGATATAACATCGGCACCACGCAAATTGGAAAATCGCCGGCAATACCACCGCCAATCTGGAAAAATCCTATTCCCTTGCCCGATGAGTTTTTAACATACCAATCGGCCAGCCAGGCCATGTATTCAATACCACTTTTCATGGTAGTAGCTTTAATTTCATTTTTTATTACATATGATGCAAAGATGTTGCCCATAGTGCTGTCTTCCCATCCGGGTACAACAATAGGCAAATTTCTTTCGGCAGCGGCCAGCATCCATGAGTTTTTAGGATCAATTTCATAGTATTGCTCCAACTCGCCGCTCAGCAATATTTTGTACATAAATTCATGCGGAAAAAAGCGCTCGCCACTGGTATCGGCATCTTTCCAAATTTTATAAATATGTTTCTGCAAACGGCGAAATGCTTCTTCTTCGGGGATGCAAGTATCGGTAACACGGTTGTAATGATTCTCCAACAAATCCCACTCATCCTGCGGACTTAAATCACGATAGTGTGGTACGCGCTTGTAGTGCGAGTGAGCAACCAGGTTCATGATATCTTCTTCCAAATTGGCACCTGTACACGATATGATATCAATTTTACCCTGGCGAATCATTTCGGCTAATGATATACCCAGCTCGGCGGTGCTCATGGCACCAGCTAAAGTAACCATCATTTTTCCACCTTCTAAAAGATGTGTTTCATATCCTTTGGCGGCATCAACTAATGCTGCGGCGTTAAAATGCAGGTAATTTCTCTCAATAAACTGCGATATGGGTCCCTTTGTAGTGCTCATAACTGATCAAAAATATTTGCGCAAAAGTAGCTATTTTGCGTGAACTGGTGATTTAAAATTCTTAAAGCCTAAAACAAAAACTTAAAAAAGTACCTTTGCATTGCTGAACATGAAGAAACTTTTTACCCTGACAATTGCTTTGGTCTGTTTTCAATCAGCTTTTGCACAACTAAATTTTCTGCCAAAATTCATCAGAAAGATGTATTTCAATAAGGATACCAGCAGAAAATCCAGTTTTTTAATAGTACCAGCCTTAAGTTCATCGCCCGAAACCGGCCTTGAATTTGGAGGCGCGGCCATACTCTCCTTCTATTCTGATACTATACACCGCGATACAAGAGTATCCAGTTTATTTGGATATGCTACTATCACTACCAAGGGCCAGGCAAAACTCAGTCTTAATACCAGTTACTGGACTCCGCAAAACAAATGGCACTATACGTCAAGCGTAAGCTATTACAATTATCCCTTTGATTTTTATGGCATAGGTAATAATACCAGGTTATCCAGTCTTGACCCGGTTGAGGAAAGGCGTTACAAATTTTCTATCGGGGGCGAAAGACTTTTTGGCGATCGTTTTTATTTGGGTTATGTAGCCGGTGCCGTAAAGTACTATTATAAATATCAACCCGATCCAAATGCTACCATTAACTCGCCCCAGGTTGAGGACAGACATGGCGGCGATATTATTTATATAGGCCCCAGCTTTACTTACGATACACGTAATAACAATACCTATACCACCCGTGGTATGATTATAAGCACTTACTATAACTTAATGCAGGGTATTTATTATAATAGCTTTTACCAGGGTGGCTTTTTTAATATAGAATACTCGCAGTTTTTTTTATTGGCAGGGCCTCTTGTTTTGGGCGTGGATATACAGGAACAGAGCCTTACGGGAGGGCAATCGCCATTTTACCTGATGCCGCAAATGGGAAGCGACGAAATGATGCGTGGTTATTACCAGGGCCGCTACCGCGACAGGAACTTTATAGCCGGCCAAACAGAACTGCGCTACCGCATTGATAAACGCTGGGGCCTTGCAGCATTTGCCGGCACAGGCGAAGTTTTTCATACCACATTTAGCACTGAGCAGCTAAAGCCAAACTATGGCGGTGGTGTCCGCTACTTTTTCGACGTTCAAAAAGGACTTGCCATAAGACTTGATTACGGTGTGGGTCAAAAACCAGCGGGCGAACCGCGTCAGAGTGGATTTTATATTGCACTGGGTCAATCATTTTAAAAAGAGGTTAACGCCCATAACACCTTTGTGTAATAAAGCCCGTTTACGCTTTACTTAAGGCTGCCATATCAATGCTTTTAAGTACATTTACCAAACGCATTGCCATAATGGCATAATAAACAGGCAATTGTAACATCGGTATGCGTTTTGTAATCTTATCATTAAAGTTGCACACATCTTAAATCTAAAAGAATTTAACATGAAAAATTTATTAATAGCATTAGGTGTTATTGTATTCATTTGCCTTATAGGCGGATGTAGCTATAACGGCATGGTATCAAAAGACGAAAACGTGAAGGCCAAATGGGGTGCGGTTGAATCACAGTACCAGCGCCGCAGCGATCTGATCCCTAATTTGGTTGCTACGGTAAAAGGCGCAGCCAACTTTGAAAAAAGCACATTGATTGCAGTTACTGACGCCCGCGCCCGGGCTACCTCTATCCAGGTTGACCCTACTAAGCTCGATCCGGCTACTATACAAAAATACCAGGCGGCCCAGGGGCAATTGGGTACCGCTTTGGGAAGACTATTGGTAGCTTCTGAACGCTACCCGGAGTTGCAGTCAAACAGCAATTTCACCGGTCTGCAAGCATCCATTGAAGGTACCGAAAACCGCATTAACGTAGCCCGGCTGGATTATAATGCTGCTGTACAGGAATACAATACTTCTATCCGTTCGTTCCCGGCGGTTATAACTGCCAGGTTATTCGGCTTTAATGAAAAAGGTAGCTTTGAGGCAGAAGCCGGTGCAGACAAGGCACCTAAAGTTGCATTTTAAACATTGATTTCACTGATGGAAAATGATGACACCGATTTACAAAGCACATCAGTGAAATCAACATCAATCGGTGAAATCATCGTAACAATCAGTGCAATCAACATCAATCGGTGAAATCATAATAATAAGTGTAATCACAAAAAAATATGGCACTATTTACCACAGAGGAACAGCAGCGCATCCGCACCGCTATTGAGGACGCCGAAAGGCATACATCGGGGCAGATACGGGTATGTATCGAAAAAAAATGCTCCGAAGATGTTTTGGGCCGGGCTGCTAAATATTTCCGCCAGTTAAATATGCATAAAACCAAGTTGCGTAATGGTGTGCTGATTTATGTGGCCACTGTTGATCGCAAGTTTGCCATTATTGGCGATGCCGGTATTAACAAAGCAGTGCCCGATGGCTTTTGGGATGATGCGAAAGAGGATATGCTGCAGCATTTTAAATATGGTAACATTATAGAGGGCATCGTTACCGGTTTAGGCATTGCCGGCGAACATCTGCAAAAATATTTCCCACATCAAACCAATGGCACTAATGAACTTTCGGACGATATTGCCTTTATGGATGGCGATTAAACATATAACCATGTTCAAAAAAACTATTATACTTTCTTTGCTGGTGCTAACCGGTTTTATAACCCGCGCGCAGCAACTGCCACCAAAATCAAATACGCTGGTAACAGATTATACCAACACGCTGTCAGCGGCTGATGAGCAGCAGCTGGAACAAAAACTGGTTGCTTTTGATGATTCCACTTCCACTCAAATAGCGGTAGTAATTATTAAATCGGTTGGCGAATATGATATTGATGATTACGGACAAAAGCTGGGCCGGGCCTGGGGCATTGGGCAGCAGGGAAAAAACAACGGCATTTTGATACTGGTGGCTGCTGCTGATAGAAAAGTTACCATCCAAACCGGTTATGGCGCCGAAGGCGCAGTGCCCGATGTTATTACACATCAAATTATACAAAACGATATCATACCCCACTTTAAGCAAAATGATTATTATGGCGGCCTGAATGCAGCCACTGATGATTTGATGAAATATATGAAGGGCGAATACAAAGCGCCCAACAAGCCGAAACAAAACGCTGCTACAGCCGATGACGACAATACAGGAGGTTACATCGCTCTTGGTATTATCGTTCTGGTGATCCTCATTGTTATTTTCAGAAGAGGTGGCGGCGGTGGCGGTCAGATTTATGGCGGACGCGGCAGCGCAAGTCCATTTTGGTGGTTTTTGGGCGGCTCTTTATTGGGCGGCGGTAATTGGGGTGGTTTCTCTAACGGCAACGGTAATGGCGGGTTTGGTGGAGGCGGGGACAGCGGCGGCGGTGGTTTCGGGGGATTTGGCGGGGGTGACTTCGGCGGCGGCGGATCGAGCGGAAGTTGGTAGTAGAGGGTTCATGGGAGATGGACCGTAGTTCATAGCGGGTAGTTCATAGCTCAGGCCAATGGTAGCGAGAGGGTATTGGGTAGATTTATCTACTTAGCCTTCAATGCCGCTTTAACTCTATTTACAACATTCGCTTTGCCACGATTTATTAACCATGAGCTACAAGGAATGGTTAATGCTTTGAAAAAGCAAGCAGTAAGCAGATTTATTTACCTGGCCTTCCATTTCATTTTAACTCTATTTACTACATTCGCCTTGCCATGGACTATCAACCATGGCCAATGAACTACCCTCTATGAACTATCAACCGTCAACCATGAACCACAAAAATCTGATCTGGAAAAAACTTTCATCTCACTATATCCACAAAGGCCCATGGGCCACCTTGCGAACAGACCGGTGCGAAATGCCGAGCGGACACATTGTTGAAGATTACTACGTTTTAGAATATAACAACTGGGTTAATGCCGTTGCTATAACGGAGGATAACAAAATTTTGATGGTGACGCAGTACCGTCATGCAGCAGAAATAGTTTCGCTCGAAATTCCGGGTGGTGTGATTGACGATGGTGAATCGCCCGAACAAGCTATTCGCCGTGAGTTACTGGAAGAAACCGGTTACCAGTTTGACGAGTTTGAATTGCTGTGTACCGTTTATGCTAATCCATCAACCGGAAATAATTATACCACATGCTATTTGGCAAGAGGAGGCAAAAAGGTACAGGAGCAGCATTTAGATGAACAAGAAGATCTGATTGTGGAAACTTATACCGTTGATGAAGTAAAGCAGTTGCTGGCTCAAAACAAAATAGCCCAGGCTTTACATTGCACCGGGCTATTTTATGCTTTTATGAAATTGTAGGGTTAAACAAACCCTTAATTTTATTGCGTTAAGGTTACTACAATTTTGCGGATACAGTTATTGTTTTTATCGGCAACGTAAATATTTCCACTGGCGTCAACAGCTATTGCTTGTGGATTGCTGAATAGCGCAGTAGCGCCTGGGCCATCGGTGTAGCCCGAAACATTTGCCGTTCCGGCAAGGGTGTAAATAATATTACCAGTAGTATATTCCAGCACACGGCCGGTTTCATCAGTAAAATACAGATTACCGGTTGCATCAATAGCTATGGCCGAAGGTAAATTAAGCAAAGTTTTTTGCGTGGTGCTACCGGCCACAGTGGTAACAACGCCACCTGGGGTTGTTATTTTACGAATAGCTGAATTAGCCTGGTCAGCTACATACACATTGTTACTTGCATCAAGTACCAAACCGTTGGGTTGGTTAAATTCCGCAAGCTGATCCGTAGCGTCGATATATCCGGCATTAGGGAATATTGGCACACCGGCAAGAGATGACACCACACCGGCAGGCGTAATTTTACGTATCAAATTGTTACCTCTGTCACTTACATACAAATTGCCGGCTGCATCAAAAGCCACATCGGTAGGGTCATTAAATTCAATATTAGCGGCAGTTGAACCGTCAACAAAACCAGGGTTACCATTACCGGAATAAGTACTTACCACGCCGGCAGGAGTAATTTTGCGTATCACATTGTTACCTGCATCAGCCACATATAAATTACCCTGGGTATCAAATGCTGATCCCTGCGGAGAATAGAACTGAGCTGTAGCAGCAGGACCGTCAACATAACCAAGCGTTCCGGTTCCGGCAATAGTGGTAACGGTACCACCGGGGGTAATTTCTCTTATGGTATTGTTGTAGGTATCTGAAACATACACATTACCCTTACTATCAACTGATAAACCGGCAGGATTATTAAACTGGGCACCGGTACCACTACCATCAACATTTCCGGCAGTACCATTCCCAGCAAAGGTGCTAACTGTTGAAGTTACCGCAGTTAAACTTGAGCTTGTAGTAAATTTCACCACACTGCCGTAACCTGTACCAATGCCATTAATAGCATATGCCCTTACATAATAGGTTGTATTAGGTGTTAACCCGGTAATATTGCTTGAATAAGCATAATTACCAATACCCTGTAATTGCAGCGCATCGGTTGTTTTTGAATCGGCAGTGGTTGGTGTACTGTTTGTTGAACTATAGCAAACGCCGTTAGCTGTTATTGCAGCGAAACCAAAATTTGTTATAGTACCGCCGCTTTGGGCAGTAGTGGTAGTAACGTTTATAATTGTACCATTAGTAACCAGTACAGGTATAACAGTTTCTTCAGTTGTTGTTGAAGCGGTCTTTTTACAACCAGTACCAGATAATGCAATTAGTAAGACAAATGAAGGTAAAAATAATATGCGTAGTAAGGGGTTTTTCATGCAAACAAATCAATAAGGGATAACAATCTCAAATTCTTACGGCTAAAGTGTAATTTAACTGCAATTATAGGCTTAATATTGCTTGAAATAAAGAATTTTAACAAATATTAACAACAGCCTTAAATTATAAAAATAAAAGCAGAAAGGCCAATCCACAAAAGCTTTGCGCATTGACCTTTCTGCTTTCAACTTACTATCGGCTCAGATACATTGATTTTTCTTTATACAAATGCCTGAAGTATGGATCCTGCAGGTTTGGTATAAAGCGGATAGCCTCGCCGGTTGATTTCATTTCGGGACCTAATTCCTTACTTACTTCAGGGAATTTATCGAAAGAGAACACCGGTTCTTTTATCGCATAACCCCAAAGTTTGCGTTCAATGGTAAAGTCTTTTAGTTTATTTACACCCAGCATCACTTTTGCGGCAATGTTAATGTAAGGTACATCATACGCTTTGGCGATAAATGGCACCGTACGCGATGCCCTTGGGTTGGCCTCAATTACATAAACCTTATCATTTTTTATAGCGAACTGTATGTTCAGTAAGCCCAATACGTTTAATGCCTTGGCTATTTTAATGGTATATTCTTCTATCTGGCTAATGGCGTTGTCCGACAGATCAAATGGAGGCAATACCGCAAATGAATCGCCCGAGTGGATACCGGCAGGTTCAATATGCTCCATCAATCCAACAATGTGTACATCATCGCCATCGCTTATTGAGTCAGACTCCGCTTCCGTTGCGCGATCAAGGAAGTGGTCAATCAATACGCGGTTGCCGGGCAGGGTACGCAATAAGCTAACCACTGCTTTTTCCAGGTCCTCGTCATTTATTACAATGCTCATTCCTTGTCCGCCTAATACATAACTTGGGCGAACCAGTACGGGATAACCCACTTCATGAGCAACCTCAAGAGCTTCTTCAGCACTTTCGGCAACACCATATTTAGGATATGGGATATCCAATTCTTTCAACAAGTCTGAGAAACGGCCGCGGTCTTCGGCAATGTCCATATCATTAAATGAAGTACCGATTATCCTGATACCATGCTCGTGCATTTTCTCAGCCATCTTCAAGGCGGTTTGCCCGCCCAGCTGAACAATTACACCGTAAGGTTTTTCAAGCTCGATGATTTCGCGTACGTGCTCCCAGTAAACCGGCTCAAAGTATAGCTTATCGGCCATGTTAAAATCGGTAGAAACCGTTTCAGGGTTACAATTAACCATGATGGCTTCAAAGCCCGATTCTTTTGCAGCAAGTAAGCCGTGTACACAGCTATAATCAAACTCAATACCTTGCCCAATGCGGTTAGGGCCCGAACCTAATACAATTATTTTTTTCTTGTCGGATACTATCGATTCGTTTTCGCCTTCGTAAGTTGAGTAATAGTAAGGTGTTTTTGCCGGGAACTCAGCAGCACAGGTATCAACCATTTTATACACCCTGCGGATGTTTAGGGCCTGCCTGCGCTGGTACACATCCTCTTCGCTAACATTGCCTAAAATATAGGCTATCTGTGTATCAGAAAATCCTTTTTGCTTTAGCAGGAAGAAGAAATCTTCAGGTATATTATTCAATGAATAACGGCGCAGCTCATTCTCCAGATTCACTACTTCCATTATCTGGTTCAGGAACCAGCGGTCAATTTTAGTAGCTTTTCTTACCGATTCAATAGGCACACCCAGGCTCAATGCATCATAAACATGGAATAATCTGTCCCAGCTCGGATTTTCGAGACTGTACATAATTTCGTCCAGGTTGCGGTTCTGGCGGCCATCGGCACCTAAACCGGCGCGGCCAATTTCCAAACTCTGGCAAGCTTTCTGCAAGGCTTCAATAAAGCTGCGGCCTATGCCCATCACTTCGCCTACTGATTTCATTTGCAGGCCAAGCTGTTTGTTAGCGCCTTTAAATTTATCAAAGTTCCAGCGTGGTATTTTTACAATCACATAATCAAGCGTCGGCTCAAAATAAGCGGAGGTTGTTTTAGTGATTTGATTTTCTATTTCATCCAGGTTGTACCCAATAGCCAGTTTCGCAGCTATCTTGGCAATTGGATAACCGGTTGCTTTTGATGCTAATGCTGATGACCTTGATACACGCGGGTTAATTTCTATGGCGATGATAGCCTCATCTGCCGGGTTTACCGAGAATTGTACGTTGCAACCGCCTGCAAAATTACCGATGGCACGCATCATTTTGATAGCCTGGTTGCGCATCGACTGGTAGCAGCGATCGCTCAATGTCATGGCAGGTGCAACAGTTATCGAGTCGCCGGTATGGATACCCATCGGGTCGAAGTTTTCGATAGAGCAGATGATAATCACATTATCATTGCTATCGCGCAACAGCTCCAGCTCATATTCTTTCCAGCCCAGTACAGCTTGTTCAACCAATACTTCGTGGGTTGGTGATGCTTGTAAACCACGACTTAAAGCAGCATCAAAATCTTCCTTTTTATGTACAAAGCCTGCGCCTTTACCACCTAATGTATAGCTTGGGCGAATAACCAGCGGAAAGCCAATTTCCTGCGCAGCTTCTTTACCTTCTAAAAATGAATTAGCAATTTTTGATGTTGCCACACCTACACCAATATCAACCATCAACTGGCGAAATGCTTCGCGGTTTTCGGTTTTTTCGATAGCAGCCAGGTCAACACCAACAATTTTAACACCGTATTTTTCCCAAATGCCACGCTCCGCAACGCTAATGCAAAGGTTAAGCGCAGTTTGCCCGCCCATAGTAGGCAATACGGCATCTATTTGCTGCTCTTGCAATATCTTTTCAATACTTTCCGGCTCAAGTGGTAACAGGTAAACATGATCAGCAATTACCTTATCTGTCATGATAGTGGCCGGATTGCTGTTGATAATAGATACTGATATGCCTTCCTCTTTTAGAGAAAGAGCGGCTTGCGAGCCTGCATAATCAAATTCACAGGCCTGACCAATAATAATAGGGCCGGAACCAATAATTAAAACGGATTTGATGGAGGTATCTTTTGGCATGATCTTTTTTTATTCAAGAATATTGCCTGCTGCGGGGGACTGCCAACTTAAAATTCCGATATTGATTTGTCCGTCGGAGGACCGCAATTCGGCTTCTTCTTGTCGGGGTGCAAAGATAGAAAAATATGGTTAAATGAGCTTTACTTTTTTACACTTTTATTGAAGACAAAAATATCCTGCGTATAACACAACAAATTATCAAGATTTACAAGCAATTAACGCCCTTGAATTTTACTTTATTAATTTATTATCAGGGTCTGGAAATACTAAAATAAGTTGATAGTTAATTTAAGGCAAAGTTAATAGGCACATCGTAATATACCCTAACCGGCGTGCCAAATAAAGTTGCCGGTACCCAAAGCGGAGAGTTTTTAATTACTCTGATTGCTTCGGCATCTATATTTGGCGTTACAGACTTCAATACTTTTATATTACTTACTCTCCCGTCTTTTTCAACCACAAAACCGATTAGAACTTTTCCGTGAATGTTTCGGTTCAATTCATCTTCCGGATAATGAATATGTCCGCCCAGGTATTTATAAAACGCGTTCAAACCACCTTTGAAACTGGGAGGTACTCCACGCGCGCCTGTGTAGTTGGCAATTTTACCATCCTTGCCGGTTGCAGTTCCATTAACTAACACGCCATTGGCGTAGGTTTCGGTAAATCCTGTGTTATACTCTTTGAAAACGCCTTTCCATAAACCATCCCGTTTTCCATCTTTAATCGGGCCCTCTTCTTCAACATAAGTAAATTTGTCGTCGTATCCTTTATAATAACCGTTCCCTTCTTTAACCAGCACGGCGCCCAACGAATCAAGTAGCGATTTTACAATAAAGTTGTTGTCAATATCATTATAAAGATCCCCATTATCGGGGTAATCTTTTTCGAGATAAATATTTCCGTTAGGATAAAAACTATATTCAGTTCCAACAACCCGTCCGTTTTTGTAAGTGGCTAAAGCTCTTCTGCGGCCACTCCTATAATACACAACACATTGGCCTTCCAAAACAAGCGGATCGATTGACGATGTTTTTCCTATCAGTTTTTTTTCGCCTTTTTTGTAAAACTCAAACACATTATATAAAGTCGATGCAGAATCGGGCTCTCTAACTATTCTGATATAGTCAGCACTATCCCTAACGTCAACGTATCTGCCGTCGTTTTTTAAATAATAAACGTTCTGTTTTTGTGCAAAGCATTGGGAAAGCGCCAGCAATAAAATTAGGGTATATAAAAACTTCATAAAAAGTAAATAGCGTTAGGTGCCGCTAATTTACTTTATTAATTTATTATCAGGATCTGGAAATACCAAAATAGGCTGATAGTTTCTGGCCTCATCCATTTCCATGTATCCGTACGACATAATGATCATAATATCGCCTACCTGGGCAAGCCTTGCCGTGGCGCCATTTAAGCAGATGGTGCCTGTACCGCGTTCGCCTCTTATTACATAAGTTTCAAAACGGGCACCGTTATTATTGTTAACAATCTGAACCTTTTCATTGGCTATAATATTAGCCGCATCCATCAAATCCTCATCAATGGTAATGCTGCCCACATAGTTCAATTCAGCCTGTGTAACCTTTACCCTGTGAAGTTTGGATTTTAATACTTCAATTATCATGGGGCAAAGTTATGGAAATTTGGTTCATAGTTCATAGTTAATAGCTCTTAGATGATTTTGAAATGAACATTATTGCCCGGCGTAAAAAACGGAGCTACCGTACTTATAAATAAGCGTCAACATCGTGATTTGTTTATGACAAGCCATGATCCGTTAAAAAAATTTGGATTTTAGACTTTAAATCACTTATCTTCGTTTTACACAAAACAAGACTATGTAGGCGCTGCCAATATAGTCTTGTTTGTTTTTAAAGTCATCGCGTCCTTCTCAACAACAGGAGGGCGGTTTTTTTTGGGGGAAGCCTCAAAATTTTTAATTTTTAATAATACAGAGCGTTATGGCAGAGGTAGCATATTACACCAAAGAAGGTTTAGAAAAATTAAAGGAAGAATTACAGTATTTAAAAACTATTGGCCGTTCCAATATGTCAAAAGCTATTGCAGAAGCCCGCGATAAGGGTGATCTTTCTGAAAATGCAGAGTACGATGCCGCCAAAGAAGCACAAGGTTTACATGAAGCCAAAATATCCCAGATGCAGGAAGCCGTTGCCAATGCACGTCTGCTGGACGAATCGAAACTTGATTTATCTAAAGTGCTGGCACTATCTATCGTTAAAATAAAAAATATTAAAAATGGTACCGTAATGAGCTATCAGTTGGTATCAGAAACTGAGGCTGACCTGAAATCGGGTAAAATTTCGGTAACGTCTCCTATAGCCAAAGGCTTATTGGGCAAAAAAGTGGGCGAAACAATTGAGATCACGGTGCCTGCCGGTAAAATAGAATTTGAAATTTTGGAAATATCAAGATAAGAAAAAGAATTAACAGGGTTGATTAAGGAAGTAATTAAAACAAACTTAATCAACCCTATCTAACCAAATCAAAGCTTAAACTAATCAAATATGACCATCTTCTCAAAAATAGTATCCGGCGAAATACCGGCTTATGTGGTAGCTGAAACGTTTGATTTTTTGGCGTTCCTGGATATCAGCCCGCTTGCCGAAGGGCACGTATTGGTTATCCCGAAAAAGGAGGTTGATTATATTTTTGATCTGGATGATGAAACCTATACCGGCCTGCAGATATTTACAAAAATTGTAGCCACCGGCATAAAAAAAGCAATCCCCTGTAAAAAGGTAGGCGTTGCTGTTATCGGTTTAGAGGTGCCTCATGCACATATCCATTTAATACCGATGAACAGGGTTGACGATATGAACTTTGCCCGCCCTAAACTTAGCTTCACTAAAGAACAACTGGAGGCAACTGCCGAGAAGATTGCACAGGCGCTGAAGATTAATTGATGTGCAGATGCTATTAGATTTGCAGATGTGCAAATTTCAAATGTGCGAATGCTTGCATCTGGTCTAAGGAGGTTACTCACCCGTTCAAAATCCGCACATTTTCTAACTCATCTGCATATTCGCACATCCAAAATCTGCACATCTTCTAACTCATCTGCACATTAGTTAAACAATTCGCTTTGTATTATCCTTTACAAAAGTATCCCAGCCCGAGTAAGATTTTTTGCTGCCGGTTTTCCCTGTGGGGATGCGTTGGAAAGAATGGCAAACAGCGACGGCCAATCCATCGGTAGCATCCAGAAAATCGGGCGTTTCTTTAAATTTTAATAGCTGTTGCAGCATGGATGCAACCTGCTCCTTGGCAGCGTTTCCATTTCCCGTTATAGATTGTTTTATTTTGCGGGGAGCATATTCGGTTATCACCAAATTACGCGATAAACCGGCCGCCATAGCAACACCCTGGGCCCGGCCCAGCTTTAACATTACCTGTATATTTTTGCCGTAAAAAGGAGCCTCGAGTGCCATACAATCGGGTTTGTAGTTATCAATAAGGGCAACTGTTTTTTCAAAAATACGCTGCAATTTCAGCATATGATCGTCAATGCTATCCATTTTTACTACACCGAGGCTAATCAGTTCAATTTTAGGTCCGGTTTCTTTTATCAGGCCATAACCCATTACCGCTGTGCCAGGGTCAATACCCAAAATTATACGTTCTTTCGGAATGATTATCTCCATTGAATTTTATTAGTTATAGTTTGCAGCAGGCCGCAAATGACATCAAAGATACCATTCAGGCAACAGATTTTTGCAGCACCTCCATATATTCCTGCCGGCTGATCATTCTTGCACCCATTGATTCGAGGTGCGGGGTGTGCATCTGGCAATCAATCATGGCAAAGCCCATGCTGCACAAATAAATCAACGCAATTTTTGATGCATTATTCATTAAACTAAACATACTTTCGCCACAAAAAACATTGCCGGTTTGTACGCCATATAATCCTCCGACTAAATTACCGTCAAACCATACCTCGATAGAATGGGCCTGCCCTAGCTGATGCAGCTGAATATAAGCAGCCATCATTTCATCAGTTATCCAGGTACCATCCTGATCCTTCCGTTCAACAGAAGAACAGGCGGCTATTACTTTTTCAAAACACTGATTTACAGTTATGCTGAATTTATCTGACCGTAAAATTTGTTTAGTTGATTTAGATATTTTTATTTCCGGCGGGAATATCACGCATCTTTCGTGTGGAGCGTACCATAATATCGGGGTTTCGTCACTATACCAGGGGAATATGCCGTTTTGGTAGGCCAGTATTAAACGATTTGCAGAAAGATCGCCGCCTACTGCTAAAAGCCCGTCCGGATCGGCCAGATCCGGATCGGGAAATAGTAAACGTTCGTCGAGCCTGAATATCATTCAGGCAAATTTACGCCTTACGGCGTATTACCAGTTTTTTATTTTGCGCTTTAATAACGGCGTCAAGATATTGCTGCAACTCGGTATATTTTGCAGCCGGAATAACGTGATTCGTTAAATTAAATTTTGCTATACTGGTTACCTGATTTTTGGCAGCATCATAGGTGTAAGTTACCTCATAATTGCCGTAGGTGAACTTTAAGGTCTGATTGGTTGGCAATGTTTCTATTTCAAAACCCTGCGGAAGATCGATAGTGGTAACGCAGGATTTTTGCATAGGGTGTTCAAAATAATAATCACTTTTGCGATTTTCTTCTACCGGAATAGTAAATGCGACCAAATCAAATACATGTGGCTTATAAAACTGTTTATCACCGGCGGCTATGTCGTAAAACTTATCATATTCTACATCAAACTCCGTTTCCTTTACGCCGTTTTTATCATCAATAGGCTTAATATCAAAGTTTATGGGTTGCTTCATATTAAAAGCTCTTTGAAAATAAGTTTTCTGCTCGTCCATTTTTAACGACGAAAGACCAATATAATCAAACCTATACTCGCCTGTGCTGAAGATTTTTATCTGAGCTTTTGCCCCACCGTCTGGATCAATCGTTATACGTACATAGCTATTGAATTGATTATCGCTAGCTGTGCTTGAAGGAGTTTTCACCAATTTACCGCCGTTATTATCAATCAACAAAGCATATCTGTTTTCTGTATGCGGCCCCAATTTCCCAAAAGGCATATATTGGCTTGTACACTCAAGCCAGGTAGTGTCACCTTTTAACGGCACGCACAAAATAATGTGATTAAATGGGTCAAAAGGAAAATTGGGCTTAGCCGACTCTGCATTTATGCCTTCGTTAATCATAGCATAGCATGAGGGTATATTAACCGCTTTTAATAAGGCTCCCATATAATTTGACAGTGCTTTACAATCGCCATATTTTTTTTGATCTACAAAGGTAGCCGGAAACGGCTTCAACCCTCCGATACCCAATTGTACGTTAACGTACCGCATATTTTGCTGCAGATAATTATACAGGAATTTTACCTTTTCCTTGTCAGTTTTAATACTGTCGGTCATTTTTCTGATCTCAGCTTCTCTTTCGGGCGTTAGAGAGCAAACATCGGAGTTTAATGCCAGCTGCCATTTTCCATAATTTTGCCAGCTATCGAACATTCCGGGGATTCCATAAAATTTGAAACTATTTGAGGCAAATTCCACACTAGGCAAAACGCGCCAGTATTGTGCACCTTCTTCTTTTTTAAATGCCTTTAATCCAAAAACTTGCCATTTATAGGTACATATTCCATTAACGTCGGTTTTTTCTGGTTTTATGTTAATGTTTTTATTTAATGAACGAAAGCCTTCTTGCGCATTAATTGACAAATTATAGTAAGAATACTGAACAGACTGTTCATCGTCCTGCATATACCAACCTCTGAGATCTAACTGACTGGTAATGTCCTCCTCATACTCTTTTTCAATGGTTACCGGATAGGCTGCAATAGTATGTTCTACAGCTAAAAACCGGTCATCAGAAACCAAAGTCTCGTCGTCGCCCGCGGCGCCATCATACATGTCGCTTTTATGGTATTTTTTTATTAACTCTCCCTTCTCATTGAACACCCGCATTTCAATGCTGCTCAAAGAGTTGAACTTCTTGTTATAAGGTAAATCCATCATTGCCTCACGGTCGCCTTTCTCATTAAGTATGGTAACTAGGGTGTGGTACTTAACAACTATATCGCCAGGTCCTTTAACAGTTTGTGTAATATCAGAATACCTTACTACCGAATTTGCATTCTCCTTAAGCGAATCGGGAATATTGGCAGCTATATATAATTCTTTGGGCAGATCCTGCGCCTGCGATTTAAAAACGACAGAAAGCAATGCTATTATAAAACATAGCAAGCCATTAAAATATTTTTTGTACATCATTTTCATTATGATTTCTTTAACACAATTTGTTCATTCATCATCTCTGTCATTTTCTTAAAGAACTCATGAAACTCGGGATAAAACTGTTTTGAATACTCGGGCACGTTAAAAGCAACGGTATATCTTATCATAATCATGCCGTCCTGCTCAACAACAAGGCGTTTAAAACTAAAGCTTTTATCAGGCATAACCATGGTTACATTTTTTGGCAGGGCATCAGCCTTATAACCGGCCGGCATTTTGTACAACCCATTCATTGAATAGCTGCGGCGATAGGCGAAATCAATATCAGTCATCCGGTTTTCGCTCAGAAACGGGTTGGCCTCAAGTGGTGTAAAAATGTTAGGGGTTAAATAAATGTAATTTTCATCGGTACCCGCAAGGTCCAGGTTAAAGTCAATTTTCTGTGTAAGCGGCAGCGTGTCAATCTCCATATTATCAAACTTAATAGTTGATATTTTCAGGTTATTATTGCCATTACTCAGGTATTCTATATATTTCTTTTCGCCGTCTTTTTTATACTTTTCTACAATATTAATACGACTATAACTGGTATTGCTTAGTTGTGCTGTTCCTTCTACTTTACCGTTGGGTTTAATTTCAGCATTTATCATAACAGCTTCCCTTACAGGCAGCTCTTTTTTTATACTGATCATATCATATTTATCTCTCTTTTTATCAATATATAAACCGGTTGAGTTAAGTAGTTCGGGCGGTGTTTCATTGTACACGTTATATTTTCCTGTGGCATCAAGCACGTAGCTTTTTGCAGTATCTATAGGAACGTAAACAACGGCCCGGTTAAATTGCATCAATGAGGTGTAATAAGGATCAACCTTTCCGTGCTCACGGGTACTTACTACCATTGGGTATACCTCAACATCTGCCTGTTTAAGTAAATGATACAAAATAATATTTATTTCGGCCGAATTGCCGGTTTTGTTTTCCCAGGCCCTGTAGGTGCCATCAATTGTATACCAACGGTCCAGACCATTCCACTTCATTGTATTTCTAACTTCGTCAAAAATATAGGCAATCTTTTCGTCGTCTGTTTTTAACGACTTCGCTTTGGCAATAATAGCCTCTTCGCCATTTAACTTGCGTTTTAGCTGCCCACCGAAATCTTCATCATCAATTAGTTTGCTGCCAACTTTTGCCCAGGTGTCAGAATAGTTTTTTTGAAACCCGCCAATAGGCTTAATAGAAACTAATTGAAAACGAATAGCCTCAACATTATCGTTAAATGAAGACATGTAAGGCTCGTCCGGCAGTGAGGGAATATTAGCCATACCTCTCACTTCAGTTTCCTCGGTATAGGGGTAAGTTTGACTGTCTTCAATAAAGCTTCTCCCATCTTCTTTTTTACTGTCTTTTACCAGGCGCTGCGTAAGATTGGGTATGGCCCTGAAATAAAAAATATCAGGAATTGAGGTGCTATATTCACAGTACCGAACCGGAATTTTTTCCTGGAAAACGAGGTCGGGCATATCTGCAAAACTGCTGGCATTCCATTTGTATTTGTATTCAATAATACTTCCTGGTTTTACATTAGGCATTGTAAAAGAGATTTCGCTATTTTCTTTATCAATAACCTTGGTGTAAATCAGTTTTTTATCCAGTTTAGTAATCTCTACTTTACCGTCAGTAAGGTTTATGGTTTCTGCGTCTATCCCGGTAATATACTCCAGGTGATCGCCGCTATAAAAATCAATTTTCACATCGGCCTCACCATTACCATTTGTATTAAATATTTTAACACGTTTGTGTATTTCCTCGGTTATTGAACCGATATCGGCACCAAAATAGAGCGTGCCTTTTTCAAATAACACTTCGGCGTTGGCGTCTTTTTCAAAATCGCATGATTTTAGTTCAAGGTCGGCCTGGTCAATTTTTCCAAATGGTTGTACTACCGGAATATTTGGTGTAGGAGCTTGCGCCTTAACAGCACAAGTAGCCACGCATAAAAGCGCAGCAATAATGGTTTTATTCATTATGAATTGGGTTTGGTTGGTTCTAATATATAAAAAAAGCCGAAATAAAATTTCTTTAATGTATACGGCTTGTATAAGGAATGGTTAATTTTTTTTTAGTACGATAGGTTCATTGAGGTACTGAAACATCTTTTTATAGAAATCATGAACACTCAAATATTTATTTGTTGTAAACACAGATTCGTTGCCGTATACCGTATAGTGGATCATAATTTGACCGCTCTCTTCGGCTGCAGTTCGTCGGAAAACAATGCTTTTATCAGGCATTACCAATGATACATTTTGTGGCAAAGCATCAACTTTAAAACCATCGGGTATTTTAAATCTGCCGATTATATTGTAGCTTGTTAAATAGCCAAAATCAATAGTGGTATTTCTTTTTTCGTTAAGAAAAGGGTTTGTATAAAAACCGGCAAATAAATTGGGGTCACAATAAATATGTGTATCATCCGACCCCATCGCCGATAGGTCCTGCTGAAAATCAACAACCTCCGAAAGTGGCAAGCTGTCGATATCTACATTGCTCCGTTTAAGCGAAATTACATTCAGGCTATTATCTCCATTTTTTAAATATTCAACGTACCTGGCTTCCTCAAGCTTTTTAAAAAGCTCACCCCTGGCAATTTTATTATAACTAAAACTTTCTGTTTGTGTAGTACCTTTTAATTTACCATCAGGTAAAATTTCTGCGTTGGTATAAATCACCACCCGTGATGGTGTTTTATTTTTTATACTTACTATATAGCTATCATCAGTTATAAAAGTATACTTAAGACTTGTGGAAAAACTGAATCCGCCTTTTACCAGTAACCCATTTGTGTTAAGTACATCAAAAGGAATATTGTTAAAAGAATTTAATTTGTGTGTTGCATCAAGTATATAACTCTGGGTATTCTTATTTATTGAAACTATAACATCTGTCCTATTAAACGAATTCATTTTAGGATAGCCCAGATTTACCTTACCATTATCGCGTGTGCTTACCAGTAAGGGGTAACAATTAATTTTGGCTTGTACCAATAGCTTGTAAAGAATTAGATTTATTTCCGTTGAATTACCTGTTTTTGCCTGCCATACCTTTTTCATGTCTTCAACTGTATAAGGTCTATCTTTTTCATTCCATTTAAAATTGCTTTTTACCCAATTAAAAATGTAGGCAACCTTTTCATCTTCAGTAGACAACGACTTTGCTTTGTTTATAATCGTATCAGCCTTTAAACTTTCTTTTAGGTCATCATCCTGGTCACTTGTAAACTCCTCACCAATTTGCCACCATCTTTTCATCAATGATTTCACCTCGCCATTGTATGTATACTTTATACCGCTTAAAAAAAACTCCAACGATTCCAGGTTGTCCTCCCTGCTGGTAGAGTAAGTTTCATCTTTGTATGACGGCACATTTTTAAGTGCCCATGCATATTTATTGCCAACCGTATCTCCTGGGCTTTTTGTCCATGCCTTTTTCTCGTTTCGTTCCAGATCCTGAAATGTTTTTATGTTCATTTTATAATTGTAGTCATTCCGCACCGATGCCGTCAGTTCGCTATATCTTGACGGCAGATCGCACTGAAAATCCCAATCGGGAAATTGGCCTTCACCATCAATAGTTAACTTGTAAGTATATTCAATGATGGATCCCGGCTTTACTTGCGGAAAGGTGAAGGCTATCTGCCTCATGTTTTTATCAACCGGCTGCTCAAAAATCTGTGGCTTAGCCACCTTGATGAAGTTTATAACGCCGTTATCAAGATTAATAGTTTGGGCCTGTAAATCACTTATGCTTTGCAAGCCATGACGGCTAAAATATGAAAGGGTAATATTAGCTTCATCTTTACCATGAAGATTCAAAATTTTTAATCTCCTATGCCTTATTAAGGTAGTTGAATTGAGACCGGTATTAACGTCACCAACATCAAATAGCACCATAGCATTAGCATCTTTTTCAAAATCGCATGAGGTCATTTTCAGGTCGGCAGTATCAATTTTTCCGTAAGGTTGTACAGCTGGAATAATGGATTGTGCAACAACAAAAAGAGATAATAAACAAAAGAATATTGTAGTAAAAAATCTAGTCATCGATAAGGATTTAGACCTGGTTTAGAAATATTTAAAGTGGAGTGTTGATTACATCTTTTTTAAAACAACCTGTTCATTTAATACCTCATACATTTTTTTATAGAAGTCTTTTATATCGGGATAAACCTCACTAAAATAAAGGGATTTTTTATGATCAAGCATGTAACGTATTACTATTGTCCCGTTGTCTTCAGCTACAGTGCGCTTAAAAATGATACTTCTATCGGGCATAACAATGGTGACACTTTTGGGCAATGCGTCTATCTTGTATCCATTCGGAATTTTGTATATCCCGTTAACAGAATAATTATCGCGGTATCCGAAATCAATGTCCGAAAATCTATTTTCACTTAAAAACGGATTGGCGCCCATTGTCATAAACAAATTAGTTTTAAAATAGATATAGCCATCTGTTACTCCGCCCAAATCGACATTAAAATTGGCATTTAATGTTAGCGGCAGCGAGTCGACCTCCATATCCTTCAATTTAACCGCCTGTAGTTTTATATTATTATTGCTGTCGCATAAAAACTTGATGTACTTTTCTTCTCCATCAGTTTTATATTTTCTTAAAGCATTTATCTTATTGTAAGCATAGCTGGTTCGCTCAAGCGTTCCATTCATTTTACCGTCTCCGCTGATTGCGGCATTTAAAAAGACTGATTGCGAAACAGGCTCTACACTATCCAAAAAAACAAAGTTATATTCTCCCTTGTCCTCATCTAAACTGAACCCATATATATCCAAATAATTGTAAGGTATGGTGTTGTACAGATTGAACTTATCAGTTGCATCCAAAACGTATTTTTTTAGGGTATCAATCGGAATATAAACCAGCACATTGTCAAAGTGTGCGTCGATTGGTTCATTCGGATCTATTCTTCCCCAGTTTTTATTGCTTACAACTATTGGATAAGCCTTAACGCCCGCCGCTTTCAACAAATGATAAACGATAATATTAATCTCGGCTGAATTACCTGTTTTTTTATTCCAGGCGCTTACTGTCCCGTCTTTGCTATAGCATCTTGTAATTTCATTCCATTGCATACGGTTTTTTACCAGATTAAAAATAAAAGCAGTTTTCTCGTCAACAGTTTTTAATTTTTTTGCCTCATTTATAATTTCATCCTCCCCCGTTAATGTTCGGTTAAACTGACCACCGAAAGCGGGTAACTTAAGCAACAAATTGGATATGTTTGGCCATGAGTTTGCCAGTTTGCTTAAATGCAAATATTCCATTCGCTGCAAATTATCACTTATTGAATTGTTATAAGGTTCCTTTTTAAAAGAAGGCACATTTGCTAAAGCCTTTACCTGTTTGTTGTCGTCTTGATCGCCAATATTTACTACAAACGGATATCTCACATGCGGCACCACCATAACGCCCCATGAAGAGGGAAAAACGGTTTGAATTTCACTGTACTTTGTAGGCAAATTGCCTTGAAAATACCAAGCAGAAAAATCACGAATATACAAGCTGTATTGATATTCAATCACCGAACCAGCCTTTACGTTTGGTAAAGAGAAGGTCAAAATATAATGCCAATTGTTAGTCTTTTCAATATTCGCGTTTTTTTTATCTAATGGCGTAATTGTTACTTTACCATCTTCAAGACTTATTGTTTCTCCTTTAAAATCGCTGATATCTCCATATTGGGGATAATAGGTATAAGCTACGCGCACGTTAGCTGCTTTTTTTCCAAAGTCATTAAAGATTTTGATGCGTACATGTCGTTGAAGTAACACGCCACCAGAAGAAACAAGGCTGGCTTTATCGAATAATATTTCGGCATTAGCATCAGGCTCAAAATCGCATGATTTCATTTCCAGATCTGCCATATCAACTTTTCCATAAGGTTGTACCGCAGGAATGGTGTGTTGAACGGACTGAGCAACGGCAAAAAGGGATAATGAACAAAAAAAAGCAGTTGTAAGAAACTTTATCATTGAGGTTAGGTTTGGTGCGCGCAAATTATAAAAACGACAAAAGT
>Ga0206833_1018_pt1 | contig 43509 bp, 35 predicted proteins | sample Alteio_BWOrgCont_32_FD_152891 | JGI IMG/M metagenome (GOLD analysis project Ga0206833, IMG submission 152891) | Enriched cells from forest soil in Barre Woods Harvard Forest LTER site, Petersham, Massachusetts, United States -... | ecosystem: Environmental > Terrestrial > Soil > Temperate forest >... | reverse complement strand
TATTTTTTCCTTCTTTCAATGATATAACGATCCGATGATTTCTTTTTGTCACGAGTTTTGTAGCCTTTAGCCAATAAACCTTTACGTGAACGTGGATGACCACCTGAGGCCCTTCCTTCACCACCACCCATAGGGTGATCTACCGGGTTCATAGCAACACCTCGAACTCTTGGTCTGCGGCCTAACCAACGGTTACGACCAGCTTTACCTAATACAGAGTTAGCTTTTTCACCATTTGAAACAGTACCGATAGTTGCCAGGCAAGTTGACAATATCATACGTGTTTCGCCTGATGGCAATTTGATGATGGCGTATTTACCATCACGTGCCGAAAGCTGGGCATAAGTACCTGCACTGCGTGCTATAGTACCACCCTGACCTGGATTTAACTCAATGTTATGGATGATAGAACCAAGAGGGATGCTCTTTAGTGGTAAAGTGTTACCAACTTCAGGAGCTGCATTCTCGCCTGATACTACAACCATTCCTACGGTTAATCCTTCAGGAGCAATCATATATCTTTTTTCTCCGTCAACAAAGTGTAACAGTGCTATACGTGCTGAACGGTTAGGATCATACTCGATAGTTGCTACTTTTGCAGGGATATCAAATTTATTGCGTTTGAAATCAATTAACCTGTAAGCTTGTTTATGGCCACCACCCATATAGCGCATGGTCATTTTACCGCTGTTGTTACGTCCGCCTGATCTTGTGTTCGCCGAAACAACCAACGATTTTTCAGGAACGTTTGTTGTAATATCCGACGTAGAAGTGTCTATGCGGAAGCGGGTACCCGGAGTGACCGGTTTAAATCTTTTAACTGCCATCTCTTTATTTATATACCGCTGTAAAAATCTATTGTTTCTCCGTCTTTCAACGTAATGATCGCTTTTTTATAAGTTGCAGCGCGGCCTGTTACGGCACCTGCCTTAGTATTACGAGTCTTTAGTTTACCAACGTATTTCATTGTGTTCACAGCTTTCACGTTAACACCATACATCGCTTCAATAGCGCCTTTTATCTGAACTTTGTTTGCTCTGTGATCAACTTTGAAAGCATAACGGTTAAGCTTCTCAGTTAATTGAGTTACTTTTTCAGTAAGTAAGGGTTTCTTTAAAATTTCCATAATTACTTAGCTAATGCTTCCTCCAAAGTTTTAAGAGCTCCTGAAGTTAAGATCAACTTGCCTGCGTTTAACACATCGTAAGTGTTTAACTGATCGGCTGTAATTACCTTGGTTTTTTTCAGGTTTCTGCTTGATAAATACACATTGTTATTTGCAGCGCCTAATACTAATAATGTTTTCACATCGGTAACATTAAGATCGGCTGTAAGCTGAACATAGTTTTTGGTTTTGATTGAGTCGAAACTGAAATCTTCCAATACTACTATGTTGTTGTCTTGTGCTTTGTATGATAAAGCTGATTTACGTGCTAAAGCTTTTAATTTTTTATTCAATTTAAAGCTGTAATCGCGCGGTTGCGGACCGAATACACGGCCACCACCATTAAATAATGGCGATTTGATACTACCCGCACGGGCACCACCGGTACCTTTTTGCTTATATAATTTGCGGGTTGAACCTGCAATTTCATTACGCTGTTTTGACTTGTGTGTACCTTGACGCTGGTTAGCTAAAAATTGCTTAACATCAAGATAGATAGCGTGATCGTTTGGCTCAATTCCGAATACGGATTCAGGAAGCTGCACCTTGGCACCTGTTTCTTTACCTGATACATTTAATACGTTAACTTCCATCTTATTTATCCACTATTACGAATGAACCCTTAGCTCCTGGGATGGAACCTTTAACTACTAACAGATTCTGCTCGGCAAATACTTTAACTACCTGTAAGTTTTGAATCTTAACACGTTCGTTACCCATTTGACCAGCCATACGCATACCTTTAAATACACGCGAAGGCCATGATGAAGCACCCAAAGAACCTGGCGCACGTAAACGGTTATGCTGACCGTGAGTTTGCATACCCACACCGCCGAAACCGTGACGCTTTACCACACCCTGAAAGCCTTTACCTTTTGAAGTACCAACAACATCCACAAAATCACCGATTTCAAAAATCTCAACAGTAACGGTGTCACCTAGTGATTTTTGATCCTGGAAAGTTTTGAATTCAACCAGCTTACGTTTTGGCGTAGTACCGGCTTTTTGGAAGTGACCTTTTAAAGGGGCTGTAGTGTGTTTGTCTTTTTGCTCACCATATGCCAACTGAATAGCTGCATATCCATCTGTATCAACAGATCTGATCTGTGTTACAACACAAGGGCCAGCTTCGATTACCGTGCAGGGAATGTTTTTCCCTGTTTCATCGAAAATGCTGGTCATTCCTACCTTTTTACCAATTATTCCTGACATTTTCTTTCTTTTATTTGTGCCCATCGAAGCAGTAGGGCTTCGTTCAAGGCAATTATCCCCCGTAAAGGGACGGCAAAGATAGATATTTTAGATTAATTGTCAAATAGTTAATGAGTTATTTTTTTATAAATTATTGAAAAAAGCAAAAAGGTTGATTAAGTGCGAGATCGATGAGGCTTGAATGATGTTTAAACGGCCTTTTGGCCAAAATAAAAAAAATGAACTATCTGAAAAAAAGTTTATAACTGCGTGATTATGATGCTAAGACAGCAAATAATCTACGCTTTACACTATAAAAAAAATGGGAAAACAATTTAAAAGGCATCAATGCCTCAATAGAATCGCCTTTTAAATATAATATTGTTAGGCCTGATACCCGGCGGCGTCTATTGTCCTTAACCTGATGAAGCATAGTATTATTAAAAAAATACCGGCGCCAATGGCTAATGATCCAAATATCCAGAATAATTTATTCCCGTTTCGCTCATTAAATGATTGAAAAATGGGCGTTAAGATCACAGGTTCGCCTCCTTCAACATCCCCCCTTAAAATTATAGCATCCGTATAGTGTTTTAAATCTTTGTTATATGGCAACCTATCAAGGTAAAAAAATTTGTTAAGCGGCTTATGTTTATAATCCATATCACATACGCTAACAAATTGCCTGTATTTTATCTTCTTTTCTGTATCAAGTAAATTGTTGCTAATGGTTTGGTGATATTTAATAGCCAGCCATGCAGCAGGCGAAATTTTAGCACGCGGCAGCTTAGTTTTTATTTTATACCCACGGGTAAGTACCATCAGCGCTCCGTATTTACCTGAATTGCCGTAGCGGGGCATTACTATAGTAGGATTTAAATAATTCATCCGTTGAATAGAATCAGCGGGCAGTTTTTTTAGAAAAGCCATGGTGCTTAGTTTTCCATTTACAATAATGAGCGCTTTTTCATTTACGCCATTACGCATCATGGCAATTTTATTAGTATCAGGAAAAAGATGATCAAATACAGGCACACAAACATAAATATCCATATCGAAGTCTGTTTTTCCTTTACCGCTTACGCTGAAAACGGTCCATGTATGCAGCAAACTTTTATTAACATAATAGTTTTTAACCACATAGTATTTAGTAGGCGGTAAAAAGCCGATCTGCGCTATGTTATCGAGGCGGTTCAATTTACCAGTTGCAGAAACCATGTAGGCTTGAGCCATTATTAAAGGGAGCATCATAGACAGTCCGGATACATAAATTAACCCCGCCATCGGATTCTTCCTGCCTGACCGGTTTAACTTAAGCAGTTTCAGCCTTGGTCTTAACCAGATTAAAAGTGGCACCCACGGTAGCAAAAAAGGTATAAATACATTTATAATTTCTTCATCAACTTTTAATAATTGTAGTTTAACAAGTATAAGCCAATTTAAAAAAGTGTAACTTATTATAGTGCCGACTGTAATAACCATGTATGGAATAAAGATCAGTTTGAACTTTCGGGTAAATTCGCTCATCGAGGAAGTAAGGGTATAGGCCGTTTATTTGTATAAATTAATGCGTTTACGCAAAATGAGTATTTAATAATTACAATAATAATTCATTTCTAGTTATTCTGCCAATTGCTCTTTACTTGCGCTGACATTGTTATTTTTTACATTTGCACAGTTTAAACCACAGGAGTACATGAAATTGTTTAGCATTATGTTGTTATCCGTTTTTTATTTTTCAAAGGCATGTGGCCAAAATGCAGTTGACACAGCTGATGCAAAAAAAACAATTGTCACAATTACCCAAGAGCCTGCTTTCCCTGGCGGCCCCGTTGCTTTTTTAAAGTATATTCAAAAAAATCTTACATATCCGGAAGTAGCCCAATTAATAGGCGTTAATGGGACAGTTAACGTCAGTTTTACTGTTGGAAAAACAGGCCGGTTAATAAACATATCCGCCACAGATACAATTGGCGCAGGTTGTGAAGAAGAAGCCGTCAGGGTGATATCAATGTCGCCCATATGGACACCAGCAATTCAAAATAACATTCCTGTTGCAGTAAACTTTTCAATTCCCATCCGCTTTTCCGTTCCTAAAGAATCAATATCGTTCAAAGAGTTAAAAAAATCGAATTACATTTTCATTTTTGATATAAAAGGAACCATTTATACCGAGGATAATGCAGAAGCCATTTTAGGTAAAACGTTCCCTTCAGAGAATGTTTTAATTGCTTTGCCTTACAGTGACAAACAAAAATATCCTTTATCAGGCAAAGCAGGTATCTATTTGATAAAAATTAAATCATAGCGGCAACTCTTTCACCGAGGCTCGTTCTTATTTTACTTACCCCTTGCAAACGGGTCAGCACTTTTGCAAATAGCTATAAGCTGCGCATCGGTCAACAAATCAAACTGCATTAAAAGGGGGGCATTTTCGTCCAGTCCGCTTATTTCCTGCTGATGTGCGGACATCCAATCGACTATAATTTTCCTAAAACGCTGGTTTGCCTTGCCATGATTAGTATTTTCATCCAGATCAGAACCTAAAATACTCCCGGTAAAAGCCATTTTGGGGTTTAGTGAGAATATCACCTCCGAAAACTTTGCCCTCAGTTCGCGCTCGTCATCGCTCATGGTTTTAAATTCTTTAGGGAAATAGAGCTGATCAATAGCGTGCCTACCCTCATGCGCAAAAACGGTTGAGGCTATAGTAAGCTTAAATATCTCATCAACAAAAGCAATGTTCAACTCGGTTCCCTTTAACCCGGAGGCCTGTAAATGCTGATAAATTTTGGATGCCTCATGAAACTTAATGTAAGGCGATAAAAACTTCGGCTCGGTATAAGGGTTATTTTTACACCGCACAAAGTCCAGCTGTTTCTTTTTTTCGATGTCGGCCAAAGCTGCCTTTCGTGCCGCGGTATCGGTCATTAAGCTTAACAGCAGGAAAGGTTCGGTTATGTAGGCTTTTCTAACTTGTATAATGGTGGTGCTATCGCCCCAGCCACCAACATTGGTGGTACCGTACCAGGAAGTAAAATCGCGGGACATCAGCCTATCTACCGAAATATAGGTAAACCTGGTACTATAGCCGTATTGATTAATTTGTTTCAGCTCCTTATGTATAATATGGCCCATCAGCATACCATAATAACCTACGGTGCTGCCGCTGTATCCTTCCATCCCGTATTTACAGTTCAAAATATTATAAAGCGTATCCGGATCAAATTTTTGATTTTTGTTTATGAAGCTGGCTTTACTCCATAATACTTTGCCTTCCTTATCCATTAACGAATCATATTCGTTCTCATAATTCTTCTTTCCCCGGGCAACCTGCGGGTAGATGTAGCTATTTACCGTTTCAACGCCTTTAATATAATCAGCATAAGCAGCTATATCCTGTAATGATTTTGATTGAGAATATACCAATGGACTTTCCTTTCTAATAGTATTAGCCACCAGACCTGCGTAGTCAAAGAATTTAGAATCTGCCAAACCAATGGCCAGCCCTTTCATTTCTGAAACAGACAATAATTGCCCGTTCCATTTTATTAATATGGGCTTGAGCAATGCAAAGCCTGGTTGTATAGCCTGATTGATATTCTTTTCGTCGCTTATTAAATAGTATGACTTCCATGCTTTAATAATGGTTGGTCCATCTTTCAAAAACAGTCCTATGCCTACCAATAACTCACTGGCATCTGAATTTCCGGGTTGCTTTTCAAGTATCTGTTTAATTAAGGCTGATGCTTTTTGCAAATTCTGATGGTTTAGCACCTTATCGTTAACCTGCTGATTAAAATTAATATTATGAACTATACGCGCAAACATCAGCCCGGCTTCAATTTTCTCATTTTCATTACTAACTAAATTGAGACATGATTTTCCATATCCTAACGCTTCTTTGTATTTACCAGCTTCCAAATTGATGGTTGCAGATAAAAGAGTAACCGAAAAATTATTCGCTTTTAAAGCATTGGCTGCTTTCAACGCCAGCATCGCATTTGCGTAGTCGTTATAATACCGCCAATCTTGTCCGGCAAGCTTTACGTAGGCTTTTATCCGGTTGGCTATATCGTTTGAAGGATTATTGGCAATCTGCTGATATGCCGAGCGGCTTTGAGCCAACTGGTACTGATTAAACAGGTTTTGAGCGCTATCCAATAAATTGGTTGGGGATTGTGCATTAGTAATCAGCACGGAAAACAGTGCCAGTAAGCAGATAACTCCTTTTTTCTTAACCATTTGATTATGATATAATTGATATGAATAAAATAGATACTACCAAATAATTCTATTTTAAGATGTAACAGGCCCGACTAAAGTTACTGCCGCTTTTTAGTTTTGTTAAATTTTCAATAATCTTCCACCCAAATTTTACAATATCATATTAATAGCTGCCAGGATTTACTTTTTTTATAATTTTTTCACTAAATTCAGCCATCCGTTAATTTAATCTGTAAAAAAGGCATGAAATCAATCACCAAAGCTATTGCTTTAATTTTCGTTGGATCGGCATTGTTTAGCTGTAAACAAAAATCAACTACAACCACCACTGCTTCCGATAGTACTTCAACAACCAGTACCACTACGGTAACCCATAACCGTTTAGGTAATGCTACCCGGCAGGACAAAAACGGTTGGATCTATGTGCATTTGGCTGGCTCACCGGCCGATATCGGTTATCAGCATGGTTACCTGGTGGCTAATGAAATTGATACCTTAATAAAGGTGATGCAATACTACCTGCCAACTACCAGCAAAAAAGACTGGGCATTTTACAGAGCGGCTTCCAAAAGATTTTTATGGAATAAAATTGATAAAGAATATCAGGATGAGATAAAAGGCATTGCCGAAGGTCTGCAGGCTAAAGGTTTTAAATATGATTCGCTGGATGTAACTGCTTTAAATGCCAATATCGAGTTGTCGCAATATTATGTACCATCGTTAATGAACAAGGCCAAACCCGGTAGCGGCAACAATAAAGCTCCCGGTAACTGTAGTGCCTTTATTGCCACAGGTAGCTTTACCAAAGATCATAAAATTGTAATGGGCCATAACAACTGGACAGACTATATTGAAGGCGAAAGATGGAACGTGATAGCCGATATAAAACCTCAAAAGGGTTATGAAATTTTAATGGATTGCGCCCCCGGTTTTATACATAGCGGAGATGACTTTGTTGAAAATAAAAGCGGTGTAATGATTACCGAAACCACTATAACACAATTTAATGGCTTTGATACCACCCGCACGCCCGAATTTATGCGTGCCCGCAAAGCTGCACAATACAGCAAGAGTATTGATGATGTGGTAAAAATTATGACTACCGAAAACAATGGCGGCTACGCCAACGACTGGCTGATTGGCGATACCAAGACCAACGAGGTAGCTAAACTGGAGCTGGGGTTGAAAGATTTTAGGGTATGGAGATCAAAAGATACTGCGTTTATTGGTTCCAATTTTCCAAGTGATCCTAAATTGATTAAAGACGAAACTACTTTTGATGTAAATAACAAAAACAGCTCGCCAAATGCCCGTAAGGTGAGGTTGGAAAAATTGGCGGCTGATTATAAAGGAAAAATAACAGACTCTATCGGTAAAAAGATTGAAGGAGATACTTATGATGCCGTTGAGCATAAAACTGTACTTAACCGCCATGTAATTGACGGCCATGTGGAAGAAGATGCTGAAGGCTGCAAGGAATGGAGCGAACCGGCATACTTCCCGATGGGTGCAGTGCAGGGAAAAGTAACAACAACCGATATGGTTAACAAAATGGAAATGTGGGCCCACATGGGGCATCCCGGAGGTGCTGACTTTTTAGCTGTACCTTTCTTTAAGAAACACCCCCAGTACTTTAAAACCCAGGGTAAATATTTAAGAGATATGAAAGCCTACCCCTGGACCAAATTTGCCGCCGATGACCATTATACTATCCCCGATACTAAAAATTAGTAATTCCCGTCAGAATCAGAATTCACAGAATTTTCAGAATAAAAATCAAACGCCTGCTCAAGTAATTTAACATGAGCAGGCGTTTATTCTATCCAACATTTCGCATTCCGAAATCGACATTCCGAAATTCGAAATCCAATTCACCATTCCGAAATCGACATTCCCAATTCCGAAATCCCCCTACTCCATCATCAGCCTTCTGATCAGTTCGGCGCTTTGTTTGTTACCTTCTTCCAGCCGACCTTTAAAAAAGGATTGTACCTCGTTAAAATGCTTTTTGTAGCCTTCCATATCGCCATAACCTATAATAGCCGACCATTCTCTTACTGCCGAATGAAATTCCAGATCATCACCCCTGATGGTTTTATCGTACAAGGCTGTTTTGATCGATTCTTCTAACAGCTCTTCGTTTTTAAACAAATACTCGGCAATACCCAAACGTAAACGGAATGGTGGTGTTTGGCAAATCAGGTTATCATAAGGATTTACGCCCAAATGATACCAGGCATCAACCATACTTAAAATACTAAGGTGCGAATTTGGCTTTTGCAGCTCGGGCTTTTGCGAAAGGGAAAACTCTTTCATTACCGTATCACTCAGCATAATAGGCTTACGGCTTTCATGAAAAACAAAATCACGGGCTCGGTATAGGCGGGCTCTGAACTGCTCTTCTTCCTCCTTTATCATCAGCTTAAACAATTCCGATTCTGACACCGCATAACGCTTTACCTGCTGCCGCGCATAGGGGTTTAAGATAGCCAAACCTGCATAAACGTGTGCCTTGTAACTAAATATGCGCAGGGTAGTTAAAATTTTAACGTTATCAATCCCTCCTACATACGAAGCATTTTCCCAGGGGAAAAAACCAGCTTCTTTCCAGGCGGTGCCCATGCTTTCAAAACCCACGTGGGTTACGGCTTGGGTATCGGCTACTATTTTGTCGTGCTCATGAAAATCGGCAATCTCAACAATATCTGTTTCTAATGCTGTAAAAAGGTCCAGCATTCTCTGATAAGCCTCATCATCGGCACGGTGCCTTATTAATATCAGTTTTTGTCCCTTTGGCTGAAAACCGGGGCCGTGCATGGCATGGAAAGTAATGATCTGTGCATCTGCCGGCAGATACTTTTCAAAGGTCTCTATCTCAGGCGTTTTCACAGAGGTTTGCCCCGCTACAATGGCACCATATTTTGTGGATGAACCGCATTCGGCCACTACCTGCGCCAGCTTGTCGGCCTCAACAGAGTAAATAATCAGATCGCAGATACGGGAAACATCCATCCCATTATCCATAATCTTTATTTGATGCGGCGCTAGCTCATCCTCCAGTTTATTGCGGTTTGCGGGTAAATCACAACCATATACCGGGTAGCCCGCAGCAGCAAAAGCTTTAGCATACAGCCGCCCCATATCGCCAAGGCCAATAATCCCTATATTCATGCTGCTAATATATTACTTAGATGCGAGATATGTGAAGCTCGCCACATAATGACTTGCGAAAACAATTAACTAAAAGTGCTGTTTCTTTTAATCAAAAACATATCTCTTAGCTTAATAAAATACATATATTGGCCCCTGATTATATGAGATTCTATACTTAAAATTTCATATGTAAATATTAATTTTACTTACAAACTAAGTTTTTATGCTGAGAATACCCTTTATAGCTTTATTTATTTGTTGCATTACCTTGTTTAGTTATGCCCAGGATACTACTAAAAAAGAAGTGCCTGTGGTAAAACCCGAGGCTAAAGTAAAAACCTATAAAAGTTATCCTCCAAAAGTTACTCCAACTGTTGTTACTCCTGCGGGCCAGCAAGCGGCACCAACAAAGCCCGATACTGCCGTACCTGCCCCGCCTGTGCCCGTTGATAAAAGCCTTAACGGCCAATATCAATTGTTATTAACCAAAGTTTACCATTATCAGCAACCCGCTATAGTCGATTTTTGGAAAAACATTACCGATACCTTAAATCTCGGCAAACAAAAACTTGCCAGTGCCGAAAACCGCCTCAAACTGCAAAAGAAAACCATTGATAGCTTGAGCGGCGAAATTACCGGCAAAGATCAAAGCATCAGCTCGTCGGGCAGCCAGTTGAGTTTGTTTGGATTGCTTATCGATAAATCGACTTATAATTTGGTGATGTGCGGTATTATATTGATTTGTATAGCAGTTACCGTTGTAGTGGTTTTACGCTCGGGTAGCCAGGGCCGTGAAGCTCAATACAGAACCACGCTTTATAACGAACTGGAAGAAGAATTTAAAGCCTACAAAACCAAAGCCAACGAAAAAGAGAAAAAGCTTGCCCGCGAACTGCAAACTGAACGAAATAAACTGGATGAACTGCGTGGCAATGCGTAAATAGCTAATTGTTAAACGTATGTCGAAGATAAAACCAATTCTCCGCATTTTTGATTATGATAAAACCATTGAGTTTTTTGTTGACTGGCTGGGCTTCAACATCGACTGGACTCATGAATTTAATCCGGGTGCACCAAAGTTTATGCAGGTTTCATTAAGGGATGTGGTATTTCATCTTTCAGAACATCATGGCGATGGCAGCCCCGGTGTGCATATTATGGTTGAGGGTTTTGAAGGATTAAAAGCATACCACCAGCAACTCATCGATAAAAAATACAAATACAACGGCCCCGGATTAGAAGTACCCTTTTGGAACGAAAACGCCATAACCATGACGGTTATTGATCCGGTTGGTAATCAGCTAACGTTTACTGAGGTGGTAAAGTAGCCTTGCAGCAATTAACAATAATAGTAGCTTTTATTTATACCGGTTTTTGATCTTAAGAAATTTCAGCTCAAAAGAATAATAAGAAATACAGGCAATTGTAAAAACCAACAGCAGCTTTACCATAATTAAAAGCCAGATAGGATAATTTTGAAAAGCCCGCATCCAAATTTGCCATGGCCGCAAGCCGATAAACAGCTCCTGCCAAATGTATACACTGTAAGAGATAATTCCGATTTTCTTTAAAATTGTATTGTTTAAAATGATAGCCAGCAAGCTTGTCTCTTTTAAACTTAATACAATAGCCCATCCTATTAAAATTGCTGCTAAATATGCTGACAGGTATGCGTTATAAAGGATACATACCGGCGTACTGATAATCACGGCTCCTGATAATAATAAAAAACCACCAAAATAACCATCCTTAATACGTTTTATATCTATCATCCCTTTAAACAAAAGGATAGCAAAGAAAGATCCTATTAATATAACCAACGGCCCTTTCCAAAAGGAATACATGATAATTTTAGTAATTATGGTACTAACCGGATTATTAAATAAAATTGTAGCATGATAAAATCCCAAAATTGAAATAACCGGCACAACAATCAAAAACAAAAGTGTTATAATAATGTACCTGTTAAGGTTTGATACTATCAAAAATGGAAAGATAAAGTAGAACTGTTCCTCTACGGCTAACGACCAAAAGTGTGCAGTAAATGGTTCATTTTTTAATGGCAGATTTTTAAAAAACAAAAACGAAGCAACAAAATCTAAAAAAGAAACACCCAAATGGCAATAAAAGTTAAGAGCTATCAACACTATTAAAAACAAGTAGGCTACGGGTAATATTCTTAACGCTCTTCTAATGTAGAATCGTTTTAAAGAAACACTTCCGGTTTTAAAGTTTTCTTTAAGCAACAGTGTGGTTATCAGGAATCCGCTAAGAACAAAAAAAATGTGTACACCTATATCACCGTAAATTAAGATATGAAAAGGTTTTAAGAAATAGTTTATTCCGATATGGGCAAAAAGAACCATTAAGATTGCAATTCCCCTAAGCCCATCTAAAGATGGATAATAACTACCTTGTATTATTTCAGGAACGATTGTTACTTCTGCAAATAGTTTTCTAAAAAAATTCAATAGTATCGTAATCAGGGTTAAGCTAGGGATAAAGATCAGGAAAAATCAGCAGATATTCGGAGATCGTTATTTTAATTAATACATATTGACCAGGGGAAATGTATCATCGATAAATACTATATTAAATTAACTACTTATACTTAAAAGCTTGTATGAAGTATAAGCCTGCCCCCTGCTGGTGTTGTCATCAACAGGTAACGTAAAGCTTGTATGGAGTATAAGCATCACGGTTTGCCGGTGACAACACCAACAAAGGCAAAGAAAAATGTTATTAATCAATATACGATACTTGGTTTCCCCCGAGGAAGTTCACCTGTGACATTCAATTCAAACAAAAAGTTCTTATAGCGGCTTTTATCCATAGGAATAATTTCACTATCAGATTTCCCATCGTCAAGAATTAAAAATCGTAAACCTATTGTATATTGGTTAGGTGCTAATGAAATCTTTTGAGGAAAATTATGCAAAGCTTTTATGACTATTGAATCACATTCGTTAGTAAGATGCTTGCTAAAATAAATTTTGCCAATTTTCTGATCATTTTTTATTTCAAAACTCACAACCATTGTCCCCTGGGTATAATCCTTTAATGCAATAGATGGAAATTTGACAGTCTTTTCTAAGTATTTCTTCAAATCTTTTGGGAATGAATCAGTTTGAATTGTCTTGCTTTGTGAATATGCTGTTATCTGCAATAGCAATCCGATAACAATTGAGCACATAATTTTCATAAATAATTGAGTCTCAAAATCAATAAATAATTAATGAAATTGAAAGGTAAACAAAAAAGGCCATCCGAATAAACGAATGGCCTTTTTAATATCTGATCTTCCGGTACTATCACACCTTGATCTCAACTTCAACACCGCTTGGCAATTCAAGCTTCATTAAAGCATCAACAGTTTTTGAATTTGAACTGTAGATATCCAATAATCTCTTGTAAGAGCATAATTGGAATTGCTCACGTGCTTTTTTGTTTACGTGTGGTGAACGTAATACTGTAAAGATTTTCTTTTCAGTTGGTAACGGAAGCGGTCCGCTAACTACAGCGCCCGTAGGCTTTACTGTTTTTACGATCTTTTCAGCTGATTTATCAACCAGGTTGTAATCGTAACTTTTTAGTTTGATTCTGATTCTTTGGCTCATCTTTTTGTTTGTTTAAACCACCCTAAGAGCTATTTATTAGAGTTGGTTGATTAAGTTTATTGAGTTGATTAAGTTGATTAGGTTAAAACGCGTTGAACTTAATCAACCCAATCTAACCCAATCAACCAAAAACTAATTATGCGTTAGCAGCAGCTTTTTTGCCTTTTGCTTTGGCAACTACTTCTTCCTGTACGTTACGTGGTGCTTCAGCATAGTGATCAAACTCCATGGTTGAAGTAGCACGGCCTGAAGTGATAGTACGTAACTGGGTTACATAACCAAACATTTCAGAAAGTGGTACAGTTGCTTTAATAACCTGTGCACCTGCACGTGAATCCATACCTAACAGCTGGCCACGACGACGGTTCATATCACCGATAACATCACCCATGTTTTCTTCAGGGGTAAGGATCTCGATTTTCATGATCGGCTCAAGCAATACTGGTTTACATTTTGGCAATGCCTCGCGGTATGCAGATTTAGCAGCGATCTCGAAAGATAACGCGTCTGAATCGACTGCGTGGAATGAACCGTCAATTAACCTAACTTTTAAGCTGGTTAACGGATAGCCTGCCAATACACCATTTGCCATTGAAGCAGCAAAGCCTTTTTCAACAGATGGAATAAACTCACGAGGGATTGAACCACCGCTGATTTCATTCACAAACTGTAAGCCTTCTTTACCTTCGTCATTTGGAGAAAGGATAACCTGGATATCAGCAAATTTACCACGACCACCGGTTTGTTTCTTGTAAGTTTCGCGGTGTTGTACAGTACCTGTGATAGATTCTTTGTAAGCTACTTGCGGAGCTCCCTGGTTAACTTCCACTTTAAACTCACGTTTTAAGCGGTCCATAATGATATCTAAGTGAAGCTCGCCCATACCTGAAATTACAGTTTGGCCGGTTTCCTCGTCAGAGTTTACACGGAAAGTTGGATCTTCTTCTGATAATTTACCAAGCGCCATACCTAGTTTATCTACGTCGGCCTGTGTTTTAGGCTCAATAGCTAAACCGATAACCGGCTCAGGGAAATTCATCGATTCCAGAACAATAGGATATTTTTCATCGCAAAGGGTATCACCTGTTTTAATATCCTTAAAGCCTACTACCGCAGCAATATCACCTGCACCTACGTTAGGGATAGGGTTTTGCTTGTTAGCGTGCATCTGGAATATACGGCTGATACGCTCTTTATTGTCTGAACGCATGTTGTGTACATACGAACCTGCTTCTAAGTTACCTGAGTATACCCGGATAAAGCACAAACGGCCTACGAAAGGATCGGTTGCAATTTTAAATGCTAAAGCTGCAAATGGTTCTTTTTCTGATGGCTGACGAACAATTTCTTCGCCTGTTTCAGGGTTAGTACCAACAATACCGTCAACATCAAGTGGCGAAGGCAATAGCTCCATCACGTAATCCAACATGGTTTGTACACCTTTGTTTTTGAATGATGAACCGCAAACCATAGGAACGATTTTAGCATCTAAAACAGCTTTACGTAAGGCGTCAAGAATTTCGCGTTCAGTGATTGATTCAGGAGCTTCAAAGAATTTCTCCATTAAAGTTTCATCATAATCAGCTACTGATTCAAGCAATTTCTCTCTCCACTCAGTTGCTTCTTCAATCATATCCTCCGGGATAGGCACTTCGGTAAAGGTCATACCTTTATCATGCTCATTCCAGATAATACCTCTCCAGTTAATTAAATCAACAACACCCTGAAACTTCTCTTCAGCACCAATAGGTAACTGTAAAGGCACAGCGTTGCTGCCTAACATGCTTTTTACCTGTTTTACAACATTTAAAAAGTCGGCACCAGAACGGTCCATTTTATTTACGAAACCGATACGGGCAACGTTGTAGTTGTTGGCAAGTCTCCAGTTAGTTTCTGATTGCGGCTCAACACCATCAACAGCACTAAAAAGGAATACTAAACCGTCAAGCACACGTAATGAACGGTTTACCTCAACGGTAAAATCCACGTGTCCCGGGGTATCAATAATGTTAATGTGGTAGTTATGACCACGGTATTTCCAGCCTACAGTTGTAGCAGCAGAGGTAATGGTGATACCACGCTCCTGCTCCTGCGCCATCCAGTCCATAGTTGCAGCACCTTCGTGTACCTCGCCTATTTTGTGGCTAACGCCAGAATAGTAAAGGATACGCTCGGTAGTTGTAGTTTTACCTGCATCAATGTGAGCGGCAATACCTATATTTCTTGTATATTTTAGATCTCTTGACATCTTTGTTTTTTTTGATTGCTCTGATTATTTAATGATTACACCGATGATGTAATGATAACAAAATCGGTGTAATCCTATATTAAATCGGTGTAATCCTTTTTAATTAGAAACGGAAATGTGAGAACGCCTTGTTAGCCTCAGCCATTTTGTGCGTATCTTCTTTCTTTTTCACTGCTGCACCTTCACCTTTAGCTGCTGAAATAATTTCACCTGCTAATTTTTCCATCATGGTTTTTTCTCCACGACGACGGGCATAGCTGATTAACCATTTCATACCTAAAGCTACTTTACGCTCAGGACGAACTTCTGTAGGCACCTGGAAGTTTGCACCACCTACACGACGGCTTTTTACTTCAACAGCTGGCATTACATTGTTCAATGCTTTTTTCCAGGTATCTAAACCGCTTTCGTTGGTTTTCTTTTCAACAATATCAACGGCATTATAAAATATAGCGTATGCGGTTGATTTCTTTCCGTCATACATCATGTTATTTACAAACCTGGTTACCAAAATATCATTGAATTTTGGATCAGGAAGAAGGATTCTTTTTTTTGGTTTTGACTTTCTCATTGCTATCTATCCTCCTTAATTATTTCTTTTTACCTTTAGTTGGCGCTGCGGCTACTTGTCCTGGTTTAGGACGTTTAGTACCATATTTTGAACGACGTTGGTTACGGCCTGCTACACCTGATGTATCTAATGCACCACGGATGATGTGGTAACGTACACCTGGTAAATCTTTCACACGTCCGCCGCGGATCAATACAATTGAGTGCTCCTGTAAGTTGTGACCTTCGCCAGGGATATAAGCGTTAACTTCTTTTCCGTTGGTTAAGCGCACACGGGCAACTTTACGCATTGCTGAGTTTGGTTTTTTAGGGGTAGTGGTGTACACACGGGTGCACACGCCTCTTCGCTGTGGACAGCTGTCCAACGCTGGTGACTTACTCTTGTCAACCATAGCTACTCTACCTTTTCTAACTAATTGCTGAATAGTAGGCATTTTCCTTTTTTTGTCTTTACTGTTTTATCCTTCATCCGCCAACATGACGGACTTATTTTAAGGACTGCAAAGGTACAGACTTATTTTTTGATTTTCAAGAGGTTGAGTGAAAAAGTTTCAGGTAAGGGTTGATTGAGTTGGATTATGTTGATTAAGTGAGTGGTTGGTTGGGGCTAAGCAGCTATATAAAGTGGCAATACTTTGAGGCTGTTGGTGTTCCGTCCGTCCGGAAATAAGTATAGGTAGTACCGGACAATCCGGACAAGGTATACTGTCTGAACCAGGATTTGGAGGATTTTTAGGATATCACCTTAAGCATTCTTTTTATTCTTTAATTCTGTAAATCCTGGTTCAGACAAAAGTAGGCATTGGTGTTGTCACCATAGGTAACGTGGAGCTTCTATAGAGCATAAGCTCCGCAGTCTAATTGATCACAACGGCGGCAAAGGACGGAAGTGGCTAATAAAAAAGGCCCCGGAGACCAGGAGCCTTTACCAACCATCACATTAAACCTGCTCAATCAAAACATCAAAATCCTTTTATTAATAACCGCGGTAGTAGTGGTGGTGATGCGGATAACCGTATCCAACATAACAACCAGAAGTAACTGAAACAACTGCGGCTATAAACAATGCGAATGCAAAATATTTCCTTTTCATAACTTTCAATTTTAAAATGTCAACATCCTGAATACCGGGTGTTTGTATGTTGGATACATTTAATTTGAAAAGGATTAATGGGCAATAAGAAATAATTGTTACGAGGTAAAAAAGGGTGTCACCCTGAGGTACTCGAAGAGTGCGCGTTGGGAATACGCTGATGTATTAACGACAATGCAACACGTAAAGGTATCAACGTAAAAGGCCCTTGCCCGCATGGTTCGAGCGCCTCACCATGACACCCCATTTTATTTTACTCCACCCGTCCACATCGTTTACCTATCCCTGGTACTCAAATCCGGACAGACAGACGCTAGAAGGTAACCATATCAAATAAAGAATATTGATTTTAAAAGTTATTTATAGATTTAAGGAACTTTAACATTGGTTCTCCTATGAAAAACCTATCACTCGTTTTATGTTTATTCTTTGTCACTTCAGCATTGCACAGTCAAGACTTGCAACCCGTTAAACTTAGTTATAAAGATTCCATTGAATTAAGCACCATCTGGGTAAAGTACAAACAAGCACTTGCTAACAGGGATATCCATTTATTACATAATCTATCTTCAAAAATTGTTGATTGCGATATCTTCCAAACGCCTGATCCCATTCATCCTCAAAATCCCAATATTTCTATTGATACCTTTTTACATGAATTCTATGCTGCACTACCTACAATGAAATTATGGCGTGTTATGAAGACGAAGAAATACCACATGGAAGTTGAAAGGGCATTATATTCAAATACCACCAATGTAACGTTTCAAAAAAACAAATCTTTACTGATTTACTACATTTGGTATGTCACATTCGAACCAAACGAAATTGAAAAAGGACATGAGGGGCAAAGCGAAGCGTTTCAATTTATGAAGATTAACGGCAAGTTTAAATTTTATGGTTTAACCTCCATCCCATAAATTTCAATTTCCCATCCAATAATAAAATCCTAAATTCGTTTTTACCAATATCCCTTTGTAATGAAGAAATTTTCCTTTTTATTAATGGCGTCCCTGCTTTTTGTGGGTTGCGATGAACACAAACCGGCTCAAAGCACGGCAGCCGTATCCGGCGATGCTGCTTTCGAAAAACTGGCAGATGATTATTTGACCGGCTACCTGGCCTGGCGACCGGCAAATGGCGTGGCACTTGGCTATCATGAATACGATGGTAAGGTGACCGATTTAAGCAAAGAATCATTAGGCAAAGAGCTGGGTCGTTTAAAGGATTATGACCAGAAGCTAAACACAGCAGATACCGCTTCGTTAAGTGCTAAGGAGTTTTACGATTTCAGGATCCTGCACTCGGCCATTAAAAATGAGATCTTCACTTTTGAGGATATGGGTACGTACGACAGAAACCCCATGACCTATGCCGGTGCTGTTGACATCAGCATTTATATTAAACGCGATTTTGCACCGCTGGAAGATAGAGTGAAATCTATCATCGCCATTGAAAAAAATGCACCCAATGTTTTCGCGGCAGCAAAAGCCAATTTAAAGGATACACTGGCTAAGCCTTACGTGGAAACAGCCATCCAAATTGCCCAGGGCACTGCCGACTTTTTGAATCACGATTTAAAAGTTGCTTTAAAGGATGTTAAAAATGACACCCTGATGAAGGCTTTTAACGCCGCCAACAAAACTGCTGTTGATGCCATAAACGGTTACGCTGCCTGGCTGCAAAAAGAGAAACTGCCAAAAGCCAATAACAATTACGCCATAGGCGAGGCCAGCTATAAAAAAATGCTGCTTTACAGCGAGGGTATAACCGTTTCGCCCGAAAAGATATTGGAAATAGGTTTGGCCGAATTAAAGAAACAACAGGCCGTGTTTAATGCAGCCGCAAAAACCATCAACCCGAATAAAAAACCAATTGATGTTTATCACGATCTGCAAAAGGATCATCCAACGGCTGAAGCTCTTATTCCAGATGCGAAGAAAAATGTAGAGGCTATCCGCAAGTTTCTTACAGACAAAAGCATTGTTACCATGCCTGCAAACGTTAATTTAAAAGTAACCGAAACACCACAATATGCCCGGGCAACCAGCACGGCATCAAATGATGATCCGGGGCCGTTTGAAACTAAGGCTACTGAAGCGTTTTACTACATTACGCCTGTTGACCCTAAATGGACACCTAAACAAAAGGAAGACTGGCTGGCACAATTTGACTACTATACTACCGATAATATCACCATACATGAAGCCTATCCGGGTCATTACACCCAGTTTTTGCATCTGAATGCATCAGGTGCAACCCGTATTGAAAAGATATTTGGCAGCTATGCCTATATTGAAGGATGGGCCCACTACTGTGAGCAAATGATGGCCGATGCCGGTTACGGGCATAATGGCGATACCGTACTGGCAGCCAAATACCGCCTGGCACAAACTGGTGATGCCTTACTGCGTCTTTGCCGCCTGTGTGTTTCTATCAAAACACATTGCCAGGGCATGAAGCTGGATGAGGCCACCAAATTCTTTATGGATAACTGGTATCAGGGCGAAAAACCATCGTATCAGGAAGCACTGCGTGGTACTTTTGATCCGGGTTATTTGTTTTATACCATTGGTAAGTTGGAGATCCTTAAACTACGTACTGATTATCAGAAACAGGAAGGCGCTAATTTCACACTCAAAAAGTTTCATGATGAAGTGTTGAACCACGGCATGCCACAGATAAGACTATTGCGCGAAGTAATGCTGAAAGACAGCAGCACCTGGAAAGAGGCGCTTTGATAATATCGGATTTCGGATTTTCAATTTTGGAATTAAATTACATCCGACATGGAAAATCCGAAATCCGAAATACTAACTACCGGCTTGGTGCAGGCGGAGCCGGCGGTGCAGGTGGTGGTGCTAAATGATGGGGCGGTGCACAACTGGTGCTTAGTATTGCCAACAAAGCTGTAAGCATTACTATACTGGTTATTTTCTTTTTCATGGTTGATGTGTTTTTGCAGATATAACAAAAAAGAAATAACAATTGTTTGATTAGTAACACCTTACCGTTTTTATTTCAGCGTATCTTTGGTAACTGGCAATTTAGTTAAATGTTGTTTTTCGGGTGGTAATGCCTGATATTTTTTATAACTATCGTTTATATAAGCCGCCATTGATTCTTTGTCATTCCCTTTAACAAAAGCATAGCTTGGGCGGTACATGGTCATAAAATCGTCCAGATCCTGTCCTTTTAACGGCACTATACTGCCCACGTACGACCGGGTAAATACTTCATCAACCTTACGGTCTTCGGCCTCTGTTTGAAAGTACTTTTTCATTTTGCGGGCATCCCGATTCTCTTTACCAAACCAGGTAGTTGGCGATAGCACATAAAGTTTACTTTTTTCATACACCTCCGGGTATTCCTTATGCGGATCGAACGTTGCCTTGCTCGAGGTAATGTTAACTTCCCTTAAGGCTACGGTTTTAAGCTCCAGGTATATCTTTTTGGTGCTCATATCAACCACATACAGGGTATCAGATGTATAACCTGGTGAGTCGAAGATAATGATGTGCCCGGGTTCTGTTTTTAATTCAAAATTTCCTTTGCTATCGGTAATTGCCAGCTGCTTGTTGGCATTATCTTTTATAAAAACGTTAGTGAGTTTAATGTTACTGCCGTTTTCGAGCACAGTACCTTTTAACGTGCTTTGGGCACTTGCCAAACCTGCTATTAAACATATCAGGAAAATAAAAAAGTAGGTTTTTTGCATATAGAAGATGTGTTATGTTGTTAAGGTAAACCTAATTTACGTAATAATAGTTTTGGTTTCAACATTTTTTAGCTGGTGATTAGAGATTTGAGGTTAGAGGTTAGCCTGTTGAGGCTTAATATTTTGAAGATGAGCATTTTGATTTTTTAGTCGTAGTAAAATAAAATGGCCTGATGGCATTATTAAGATGCAACGAATGCAAATAAATAGTGTCGGGTAGTTAACCTTAAATGAATCAGCCATGATAAAAAATTACCTAAGAATTGCCTGGAGAAATCTCATCAAAAACAAGGCGGCATCATTAATCAATATTGGCGGCCTTGCTGTTGGCATGGCCGTGGCTATGTTAATCGGTTTATGGATTTGGGACGAAGTATCATTTGATACCGGCTTTAAAAATGGGGCGCGTATAGCAGTAGTAATGGATAATTCCTGGATCAATAACGAAACGCAAACCTGGGGATCATCGGCTTTGCCATTGGCACCTGCACTGCGCAATACCTATGGTAGCAGCTTTAAACATGTTATTATAACCTCGTGGACCAACGACCATATCCTAACCTATGGCGAAAAAAAGATAGTTAAAAAAGGCAACTACATGGAGCCTGCCATTACCGATATGTTATCAGTAAAGATGGTGAAAGGAACAGCAGCCAGCTTAAATGACCCTACCTCTGTTATATTATCACAAAGCACGGCTGAAGCAATTTTCGGCAACGCAGATCCGATAAATAAAGTGATTGTTATTGATAAAACACTGAATGCAAAAGTAACCGGGGTATATGAGGACCTGCCCGTCAATTCCTCTTTTGGCGATTTGACCTTTATAGCACCGTGGCAAATGCTGGCCATCAGCGAAAAATATGCAACCAGGTTTAATAACCCCTGGGGTGCAAGCTGGTTCCAAACCTTTGTTCAGCTGGCAGATAATGCGGATATGAACCAGGTTTCGGCAAAAATAAAAAACCTTAAGCTTGATGCACTTACCGCTAAGCATAATGCTGATGCCCGCTACAGATCGGCATTGTTTCTTCATCCTATGACCAAATGGTATTTGTATGGCGAGTTTAAAAACGGTATAAACATTGGTGGCCGTATTCAATATGTTTGGTTGTTTGGCATAATTGGCGTATTTGTATTGCTGCTGGCCTGCATCAATTTCATGAACCTAAGCACCGCCCGGTCCGAAAAAAGGGCAAAGGAAGTTGGTATCCGCAAGGCCATCGGCTCTGTTCGCAGTCAGCTCATCATCCAGTTTTACAGCGAGTCGTTATTAATTGCTGTACTGGCGTTCTTTTTATCATTGGTGCTTGTGTTACTGTTCCTTCCCGAATTTAACAAGCTTGCAGCTAAAAATATATTCATTTTATGGGCCAGTCCTGCCTTTTGGGGTTTGGGTATTTCATTCAGCTTATTTACCGGCCTTATAGCGGGCAGTTATCCGGCGTTGTATTTATCATCGTTTAAACCCATAAAGGTATTAAAGGGTACGTTTAAGGTTGGCAGGTTGGCAGCTGTTCCGCGTAAGGTTTTGGTGGTGATACAATTTGCAGTATCGGTGATATTGATAATAGGCACCATTGTAGTTTTTCAGCAAATACAGTTCGCTAAAAACCGGCCGGTAGGTTATAGCCGTAATAATTTATTAAACGTAAGCCTGCAAACCGATGAGCTGAATAAACAATACCTGGCCCTGAAGAATGATCTGCTTGCCAGCGGAGCAGTTGTAAATGTGTCGCAATCTGAAAACCCGGTAACGCAGGTTTATATTTCTAATGGTGGCTTTAACTGGCCGGGTAAAGATCCGGCAATACAGGAAGAGTTTATGAGCATGGCTGTTACGGCAGACTTTGGTAAAACCGTAGGCTGGCAAATTAATGATGGCAGGGATTTTAACCCTGCATACCTTTCAGATTCTTCGGGCTTTATCATCAACGAAGCAGCCGTAAAGTTTATGGGACTTAAAAATCCCGTGGGCCAAACCATGGAATGGATTGGCAACGGCAAGTTTAAAATTATTGGTGTGGTGAAGGATATGGTTAACCAATCGGTGTATGACGCCCCTAAACCCAGCTTTTTTTATTTACCAGGAGGGCGGCATTTATCAAACATCAATTTAAAAATCAATCCCTCACTAAGCGCACACCAGGCCATCAACAAAATCACAGCTATCTTTAAGCGTTACGATCCCTCAACATCTTTCGATATTCAGTTTATTGATGAAAATTATGCCAAAAAGTTTGAGAACGAAGAACGTATTGGCAAACTGGCTACTTGCTTTGCAGGTTTGGACATATTTATCAGCTGCCTGGGTTTGTTCGGCATGGCGTCGTTTATGGCCGAGCAGCGCGTTAAGGAAATCGGTGTTCGCAAGGTATTGGGCGCAACCGTATTTAATTTATGGCAGTTGTTATCAAAAGATTTTGTAGTACTGGTAACCATATCATTACTAATTGCTTCGCCCATTTCTTATCTTTTTATGCACAACTGGCTGCAAAGCTACCAGTATCGCACGCACATTAACGGGTGGATATTTGTTATTGCAGCAATTGGCGCATTAGTTATTACTTTACTAACGGTAAGCTATCAGAGTATCAAAGCAGCGCTGACAAACCCGGTAAAGAGTTTGCGTTCGGAATGAGAGGTTAGTGATTAGAGACCGGAGGTTAGAGATTGGGAGTTAAGTAAAAAACAACAAAGCCGGCTTGCACCGGCTTTGTTGTTCAATATATTTCTAATTGAACCTGGAAAGAAACTAATCTCTAATCCCCAACCTCCAATCACTAAAAAATTACTTCTTAGTCCAAACGTTATTGTCAGGATTAAAATCAGGTAATACTTTGTCAGGATCGTAAGTAACTGATTGTATCTCTTCTGTTGAAGGATATTTGATTGTAAATGAGCTATTACGTTCCCAAATTTCAACCGGTAGTTTTACACGGTCTGTTTTACCGCTAACTGTTTTAATTTCCAGAATTACAGGCATGGCCATTTTTTCCAGGTTATCAATAGTGATAAAAGCTCCTTTGGTTGGGTCATTATCTACATATTTCACATCGCTTACAGCAACATCTAAACGCCAGTTGTGCTGGAACCAGCCTCTCCAAAACCATTGCAGATTTTCACCACCTGCATTTTCCATGGTGCGGAAAAAGTCTTCGGGGGTTGGATGTTTAAATGCCCACTTAGCAATGTATGTTCTGAAAGCAAAGTCGAAACGCTCAGGGCCTAAGATCTGCTCGCGTAATAAGACTAAGCCAGCACTTGGTTTAGCGTATAATAATAAACCTGTATTTTTTTCTTTAAGGTTAGCAGGTTGACTCATCATTGGCTCCAAACCCGGTGCAGTAAAAATAGCACCTGTACGGTGCGCATCTCCCGGTTTACGGGCATATTCGCCATTATTAAAATCGGCAGTAGAAAGTGTATTGATAAAGGTATTGAAACCTTCATCCATCCAACCGTATAAACGCTCGTTTGAACCTACTATCATCGGGAACCAGGTATGACCAAACTCATGGTCGTTTACGCCCCATAAACCAGCTTTTTTGGCTTTGTATCCACAGAAAACAATACCCGGATATTCCATACCACCTACTATACCGGCAACAGCTGTAGCAGCAGGATAAGGGAATTCATACCATTGTTTTGAGTTATACTCGATAGATTTTTTAACATATTCGGTTGACCTTCCCCAGGCATCAATACCATCACTTTCAACCGGGTAAGCTGAAATAGCGATTGATTTTTTACCACTCGGCAAATCCATTTTAGCAGCATCAACAATAAAGGCAGCTGACGATGCCCATGAAGCATCACGTGCATTTTTTATTTTAAAGTGCCATGTTAGTTCTTTTTTTCCCGCCGGACGTGAAGCTGGGTCAGTAACTTCAGCAGCCGAACGGATAATTACCGTTTTTTCGCTTGCTGCAGCTTCTGCCCAACGTTTTAATTGTGTTGGGGTATACACTTCCTGTGGATTAAGCAACTCGCCTGATGCTACCACAATGTGGTTTGCAGGTGCAGTGATGCTTAAGTCGAAGTCGCCATATTCTAAATAAAATTCACCGGGACCGGTGTATGGGATAGTGTTCCAGCCGTAAACATCATCATATACACACATACGTGGGTACCATTGTGCCACCTGGAATATTTTTCCATTTTTAGTATCCTGGATGCCCATACGGTCTGATCCGTAGTTAGGCGATACGAATGAATACTCTATTTTTAGTTTTACCTGACCGCCATTTGCAGTAACTTCTTTTGGTAAATAAACCTGCATACGGGTATCCGAAATCAGGAATTTAACATCGGTAGTTACGCCTTTAGCGCCGATAACTTTTATCGATTTAATCTTATAGCCTGCGTCAAAATCCTGACCACGGCCCCAGTTCCTGCTGGTTTTCACAGGTGGATTGCCTGCATAAGGAACAATAGCAGTTCCTCTTGAATCCAACTTAAATAAGTTTTGTTCCAGGTTCATCCATAAATAACCCAAATTTTGCGGGCTATTGTTGGTATAGGTTAATACCTCTGATCCGGTAATTTCGTTGGTTTGGTCGTTCAGCTTTGCTGCCAATTGGTAATCGGCTCTGTTTTGCCAGTATTTAGGTCCAGGCTCGCCGTCAGCTGCACGGTATTCATTCCCATTTTTGTTATAAAACAAAGGGCCAAATAACTCGTGATAATCATAATTGGTTGCTGGTGCAGCAGGCGCAGTTTGCGCAGGTACTGCCGGAGCCGCTGTTGCTGGTGCCGTAGCAGGCGGGGCGGTTTGCTGCGCCTGGCTAAAGCCGGTTACCGCCATAAATGCCAGTGTAAAACCGGCAATAAGGTTCAATTTCATTGCTAAATAAATTTTGGTCAGTTTAAAAAGCAAGTATACTATAATTTATACAATAGCCGTTTAGCGTAAAATGATTGTTACGTGGCTGTTAAGCTAAAAATTGAATGGCTTTATTGAGGTTGATTAATAACTACTTAATCAAACCTTTATAAACATTTTCATCAAAACCAAAAAACAGGAAACCGTTATCTTCAATAACTGGTCTTTTTATCATACTTGTTTTTTGCTGAAGCAGTTTTAAAGCATCGGCTGATGTTTTGATGCTTTCTTTAACCCCAGGGTCAAGTTGTTTCCAGGTGAGTCCCTGTTTGTTCATAAACTTTTCGTAGCCTGCTTTCTGATTCCATTCATCCAGCTTTTGTTCGCTTATACCCAACTTTTTAAAATCATGAAACTCATAATCAACATGATTGGCCTTTAGCCAGTCGAGTGCTTTTTTTACCGTGTTACAATTGGTGATGCCGTAAACTTTCATACGGTAAAGATAGTTTTTTTGAGAGTCAAGAAACAAGATTTGAGAAGCAAGAATCATGAGCCAAGATTCAAGATTTAGAAGGTTGAGCTTTTCATTTCTACCTTTTATATTCAGACCGCAGACACTTCCTTCTTGGCTCTTGATTCTTTTCTCTTGGCTCTTCTTTTGCTTCTTGGCTCTTGACCCTCTTAATTTCCCGCTCCGCTGCTTTTAGTGCCTCCTTTTACATCATCATTATTAATACTGCGCTGGTTCTTTTTGATGTCGCTATTCAGCTTGCCAAATTTATAGTTAAACCTTATAGCAAACGAGCGGTAGTAACTTTGACTATATGACGACTGGTAAAAATCAACGGTGTTGGTGGTAGTACGATAATCGATGTATTTACTATAAGGATTATTGGCTACCAGCGAGATTACCATTTTCTTGTTCAAAAACTCTTTGGACACTACAAACTGGGAGAAAAAACGGTCATTTGATTCGCCCTGTAAGGTAACGTTGCCGGTAATAAAGGCAGCATTGAACCCTATGGCATAACCGTCGTCAAATTTGTAGCGCGTGTTAAAAAAGGTATTGCCGGTGAAACCCTGGTTGGTATAAAACTGGCTATTATACATTCCCTTTAACCACACATGGTTAACCTGCAAATTTATGCCGAATGATAGCGGCTTGCTTATATTGATATGTGTATTAAAATTAAACCCCAAAGTTCGGTTGCTTCCCAAATTCTCATAAGTGGTATAAGTTACGGTGTCTTTCCTGTTGTTTAAACTATCAACCCTTAAGCTCGATACATTTTGGATGGAGTTATTGGAGAACGCATAGCTAAACCCGGCATTAATGGAGTTTTTACCGAAATGGCTATACGTAAGTTCAAAAGTATTATCCAGTTCGGGCCGCAGATCTGGGTTACCGGTGCTTATAAACTGAGGGTTTGATAAATCAATAAATGGGTTAAGCTGCGAAATACCGGGACGTTGAATACGCTGTGTAAACCCGAAATTAAGGCTGCTGGAAGTAAACCGGCGTTGAATGGATACCGAGGGAATTAAATTATTATAATCGGGTGCTACCGAAACTCCGGCCGAAGTAAAATCAGCATTAATAGCCGTATGCTCCAGGCGTAAGCCAGCTTTGGCAGTCCATTTATCTAACTTTAGCTGATACGAATTGTACAGGCTATAAACGTCCTGCTGATAATTAAAGTTATTGGTTTGCTGAGGATTGGGCACAAACTGTTGGGTAAGGCTATCCCTGTCATCCAGCGTGTAATTACTAAAATTGTTGCGCAATATGGCTTTTGTTCCTGCCTCAATAGTTACTGTTTTGCTTAATGGCCCGGTAAAATCAACCTGCAAGGTATTGGTTCTGCTGCCCGAATTATTATATTGCTGATAATCGGGTACCTCGGATGCCGGGTAATTCATCCGCTCAGAAAATAAATTACTGTTAAATTGTTTATCGGGCGAGTAGTTGTATTGATAAGAAAAGGTAAGCAATTGATCCTTTGATTTTTTGAAACCAAGCTGATAGTTCAGCGCGGCATCCAAACCCAGGTAGTTTTCTTTTCCCGCGTTTTGCAACATATAGCTTTGAGTAGCAACACCTGCACTATCTGAATTGGATGTTTGGTTAATGCCGGTAGTAGTATGCTGACTATAAAAGCTAATGGAGCCCGTAAGCAGGTTGAGCGAATCTATTTCGTAACTTAACTCTACATCGCTATAACCATAGGTGGCGCGCCTTGAATTGGATGCCATTTGCGAGATAGTATTCTGGTTGGCAAAAATATTTTCGGTAGTGCCCGAGTTATTTACTGTTTGTTTTTGATTGCCGAGCCCGAAGTAACCCGAAATGCCAAACTTCCCCTGTTTATAAGCGCCGTTCATGTTGTAGCCGGGACCGTAAACAGAATTATACCGGCCATTTATACCGATGTTATAACCTTGGTCTGCATTTTTTTTGGTGATGATATTGATAATGCCTGCCAGGCCCTCGGCATCGTACTTTGCCGGTGGCGTGGTAATCACTTCAATTTTCTCAATGTTACTGGCCGGCATTGATTTCAATACATCCGAAGGATTTTTCGCCATCATGGCCGATTCTTTGCCGTTGATTAATATCTTATAATTTCCGCTGCCTTTTAATAATACGTTATCATTTCCGTCAACCGCTAACAGAGGTACCTTACGCATCATATCAAGAGCCGATAAAGCTGTACTTTCCGGATCAGCCTGAACATTGTAGCCAATGCGGTCAACCTCCTGCGTCATAATTGGTTTAACAGCACTAACCGAAACTTCCTTCAACTGGCTGGTTGACGCAGCCAATAAAATTTTTCCCAAATCGGCATCGGTTCCTGTAGCAGGTACCGGCACAGTTTTATTTGCATAACCAATAAAAGCCAGTACCAGGTTATAGGCTTTTCCCGCGGGCGCTTTCAATACAAAGTTCCCGTTGCCGGTAGTTAATGAGCTTTTAACAGGTTGATGTGTTTTAATATCGATCAAAGCTGCTGTTACATAACCCAAAGGCTTGTTGGTTGCAGAATCAATTGCAATACCTTTTACTGATAGCATTGGCTGCGTATTTTGAGCAAGGGCAAAGGTCCAAAACAAAACAGCGGGAATAAGTAATATCCATTTTTTCATAGGTTGATGTTTTTGTTCGGTTAAGGGCATAGCAAAGCCCCTTCGAAAATTGTATTTTCAAAAAAATTGAGGTACGAGGCATGGTACCCCGTTAATAAGTTAGTATTGGAAGCATGAGGCGATCAGTTATTCCTCATGCGGATGTTAGATTAAAGATCGTTTTTACCGTAGAAGTATCCCATGCCATACATTTGCACAGGGCCATAGTAAAATCCAAAACGTGGATTTCTGATATACTTTTCGGCTAATTTCTTTTGTATTTCTTCGGGTTGTTTTACCCCGTTTACAATTAATTCGGTTTCGGTAAGCCCAAACCAGCTCAGGCTGTTTTTATCCTTAACCACATTGGCAGTAATCAGGTCATTGATAATCCCTTTCATTTCCTCTTTCACTATTTGCTGCTCTGCATCACGGCGTCTAAAATAAAGTGAATCATTCTTTTTATTAAAAGCCCGTCTTTTTATCATCAGTGTATCTCTCACCTTTCTCAGCGAATCACTTCTCTTTTCCATTTTCTGAATCTTCAAATTCATCTTCGCATCAATGGCTCTTTTTAGGGCAACTTCATCAACGGTTTTCGCTTTTACCAGGTAAAGTTCGTTACGCATTTCTGCTTTTGTAATATTGGTATCCTTATGCAAAACTATATCCTTCCGAAATTTCATCGTCATTTTAGGCGTAACATTATATTTAACCTTAATCTCTTTTAGTTTCACTGAATCATTTCTGTCAAGGGATGACATTCTTCTCAATTTCATCACCTGCATTTCATCATCAGCTGCCAATTCATGGTTTCTATTTTCATCCCGCAATGCTTTCAGGCGTGCCATATTCTGGTATTTCACAAGTCTTAAGTTCTCCGCTGATTTGTTTATTCCATCAGCCAGGTGCTGGTATTTGGGTAAATCTTCACTTTTAACTGTTTTGCCATTTATCTGCATAAACGTAAGCTGATTGTTAACCGTTTTTAAATAATACAGGTTGCCCAAATCATCTTTTGCCCTTAAAACCCGGATTGCCGAATCGGCGTCAGTATGCATAAATGATATACTGGTCAATTTAACGGACGTGTCTGCAGTAAGCGAATCTTTTAGCAGCGGTTGCACAATAATTTTATCATCTATCTGATGATTAGTAATAAGCGATTTCATTTTAGGTCGCTCAGTTGTAATCTGCGGACGATCATCTTTATTTGCTTTAACCATTATAGCCAGTAAGTTCTTTTTCAAAAAAATTGCCGTGTGCTGAATTTCTGAATTTGCTTTCGGTATAAAACTTAATAGAGATAATACTACAATACCCGATAGCAGGATAACCTTTTCAACAATGCTTAACCTCTTGTTTTCGAGATTTACCATCCGTTTCAGTCTGTTTTTTAGCTGATTGCGGCCCAAACCAAGCGCCATAGCGTGTTTTACAGAAATATCTGCATATTCGTGAAAATTAAGCAGGGCTTGCAGGTAGTTCCCTTTTTGCGAAACATTGGCCAAAACCAGGTCATCGCAACAAGCCTCTCTTTCTTCTCTTATCAAAGCCGATAACCATAACAATGCCGGGTTAAAGAAAAATACGACTTCAACAATCTCCTGGAGTATATTAATCAGGTAATCTCTTCGATAGATGTGAGCCAGTTCATGCCATAAAATAGTGTCGATCTGGCCTGCGGGTAATTGCAACAACAAACCCAGCGGCAGTAATATAACGGGTTTAAGCACCCCAATGGTTACCGGCACTTTTACCAACTCTGATTGAAGCAGGGTTACTTTTTGGCTGATGCCTAATTTCTTGCTAAATAGTAAAACTTTATCTCTCCACTCCTCATCAATTAAATGCACTTTTTGTGTGCGGATACGATGAATATAAAATAAGCCTCCCATCAATTTCACACTTTTCACGGCAAAGCATATCAACCAAACCAGAAATATCCAACCAATTTGCTGGTTCAGAAAAATAATTACCTGATTTACCAGGTTAGTTTCAGCCGGCCCAACTTTAATTTCGTTGCCTATGCCATCATTTACCGATATTTTTGTGATACGATGAGCAAAATTCAGATTACCATTACCGCTGCCTAACTCCAAGTAAAAAGTAAAAGCCGTTGATAGCACAAACAAAAGCAACACGCCGCATAAAAGTTGGTAACGCATACGCGAGGTTGCCTTTTTGGTAAGCGCTATTACCAGGCCCGCTAATGCGGCAATAATGAGCCCTATCCAAAGCGAGTGGATCAATGTCCAGCAGGTAGCTTTTATGGTTTGATCCGAGAACCACTGAGTTAAAAATGAGGTTGCCATATCTTTAGTCTTTTTGATCAATTTTTTTAATTAATTCTTTAAACTCCTCGATCTCTTTTGGGGAAATTTTTTTATTACCTAAAAGTTGCATCATTAAATTACTGGCCGAGCCGTTAAACAGGTTGTCCACTACCCTATCCAGCAAAAAGCCTTTGGTTTTGCCTTCTTCCACCGCTGCTTTATAAATGTGGGTCATCTGGCTGCTGTCTTTTTCGAGCAAACTTTTCTCAACCATTATCTGCATCAGTTTAAGAGTAGACATATAAATTACCGGGCGTTTTTCTTTGTTGATATAATCATTAACAAAACGGGCCGTTGATGGGCCAAACTCCCACAGTACCTGAAGTATCTCCAGCTCAGACTTGGTAGGCTCTGATAATGAGCTGTTTTGGTCTTTTGATTTTTTCATATAACAATGATAAGAATAATTTCTTATCATGCAAAATATTTTGCTTTATTAAATTATAAAATATTGATAATCAGATAAATAAAATAAGAATAATTTCTTATCTATGCAAAAAACAATCTCAAATAAAAAAACCTGCTATTTATGAGCAGGCTTCCAATTCGTTATCGTTTAGCTTTTAGCTTCCGCTGTTGCTTTTTCCACCACCGCCCTTGGTATCATCATTATTAATACCGTGCTCATTTTTCTTTATCTCGCTGTTTAGTTTACCAAATTTATAGCTAAATCGCACCGCAAACGTACGGTAAGGGTTCTGGTTAAATGATGATTGATAATAATCGGCTGTTCTTGTAGTGGATGTATCATCATGATATTTACTTTCAGGGTCATTTGCCACCAATGAAATGGTGGCATTTTTGTTCCAGAACTCTTTAGTAATTACCAATGCATTATAAATAAAATTACTGGTATGCCCCTGTAGTGTTACATCGCCGCTAAAAAACCCTGCATCGATGCCAATACGGTAGCCTCCGTTAAACTTATAGCTCGCATTGGCAAAAGCGTTGCCTGTAATACCTGTATTTTCATAAAACTGATCATTATAGGTACCACGCAGCCATACTTTTGAAACCTGCCCATTTAAGCTTAATGACAATGCTTTGGTAAAGTTAATGTTGGTATTAACATTAAAGCCCAGGGTGCGGTTGCTGCCTAAATTCTGATAGGTGGTTTTAGTAACCGTATCTGGTTTGTTGTTGGGTACACTATCTACACTTAAACTGGATACATTCTGTATAGAGTTATTTGAAAACTGGTAGCTCAATCCGGCAGTAAATGAGTTTTTTGAGAAGTTGCTATAGGTAAGTTCGAAATTATTATTCAGTTCGGGTTTCAGATTTGGGTTACCTGTGCTGATAAATTTAGGGTTCGAATTGTCAACAAAAGGGTTTAACTGGTAAATGCCCGGTCGTTGTATGCGTTGTGTAAATCCAAAATTAATGCTGCTGGTTTTAAAACTACGTTGTATGGAAACAGACGGAATTAAATTATTATAGTTCTGATCAACCGTAGTGTTAACAGAAGTAAAATCGCCATTCACCGTAGTATGTTCCAACCTTAAACCAGCCTTGGCGGTCCACTTGTCAAGTTTTAACTGATACGAGTTATACAAACTGTATACATTTTGCTCGTAGTTAAAATCATCCGTATAAATTGGGTTTTCTACATAATCCATGGTAGCCGGATCTAGGTCCGACCGATTAAAATCGCTGAAATCGGTCCTTAAAATAGCTTTAGCTCCTGCTTCAAGGGTTAATTTTTTAAAGGGTTCAGCATAGTCAATCTGTATAGTATGTGCCCGCTCGCCCGAGTTGTTGTTTTGAAAAAAATCAGGCTGTATAGACTCATCATAATTTAGCCTGTCCGAAAAAGTATTGTTGCTGTAGTTGGTATTGGGCGAATAGCTGTATTTGTAAGATAAGGTAAGCAATTGATCTTTGCTTCGCTTAAATCCCAGCTGGTAATTAATAGTTGCGTCAAGCCCCTGAAAAGTATTGAATCCGGAAGTTTGCTGGCCATACTGTTGGGCAATGGAACCATCGTAGTTTGTTGTTACTGAAGTTTGGTCATTGTCCTGATCGCCCCTGCCATGGTACATCTGAAATGAGCCCGTTAACAGGTTAAGGCTGTCCAATTCATAACTTAACTCGGCCGTGCCAAAATAGTTGTGAAATTTATTGCTCCCGTAGCCGTTTTGCACTGTGGATTGGCCGCCATAAATGTTTTGCGTATTGCCAAAAGCGGCGTTATAACCAGTGTTATAGTTAGTCCCTGCAAATATGCTTACTCCCAGCTTACCTTCTTTAACACTTCCATGTCCGTACAGGCCAGGGCCGTAAACGCTGTTATAACGGCCGCTGATATTTGCATTATATCCCTGGTCGGCATTCTTTTTGGTGATGATATTAATGATACCCGTTAAGCCTTCGGCATCGTACTTAGCAGGCGGGGTAGTGATTACTTCAATTCTTTCAATATTATCGGCAGGCATAGCCTTTAATACATCCGATGGATTTTTGGCCATCAGGGCAGATTCTTTACCGTTTATTAAAATTTTATAATTACCACTGCCTTTCATTTTAATATTGTCGCTGGCATCTACTGATAATAAGGGCACTTTACGCATCATATCCAGGGCTGTAAGCGCTTTGCTCTCCGGATCATTTTGTACGTTATAGCTAATACGGTCGACCTCTTGTTTCATTATGGGTTTAACCGCGGTAATAGCAACTTCCTTGAGCGAATTACTCGACACAGATAAAAACACCTTCCCGGTGTTTACATCAGCAGCAGTATTGGATATTTTTATTGCTTTACTGCTGTAGCCTATGGAAGCAAGCGCCAACTGATAAGCTTTCCCTTTAGGCACCTTTAATTCAAAGCTACCATCGTCCTTACTCAAACCAGACATTACCGGTTTTGCGGTTACAGCATCCTGCACTACCACGGTAACATACCCCAATGGTTTATTGGCTGTTGAATCAATAACAACACCTGTAACTTTTATGGTTTGCGGTGCCGTTTGAGCCTTCAAAAGGCCCGTAATTAAACAAAAGACAGCTAATAGTAAAAACTTTTTCATAAGTGATTCAGGATAATAGACACAAAAGTTAAGTAAAGCGTTACAAGAAAAAAAAGATTTAACATATTTTAACTAAATAATTAGTTATTTAACATTTGCGTCATGATTTTTTAATTGAAATGCGACGATTTCAGTAATCAGGCTATGATTTGGGGATAATTCTAACGGTTATATTTTGTCATGGTAAGCTCGGCACCTATGGTTACAAAGCTCTTAATGATTTCTATGGACCGGTCAATTAACGCAGGTAATTCGGGCAGCTCATCTTTATCAAAACCATCCAACACATAATCAACCTGCCGGCCTTTGGGGAAATTATCGCTAACGCCGAAACGCAGGCGGGCATAATCGTTGTGGCCCAGGGTTGCTTCAATGTGTTTCAGTCCGTTGTGGCCGGCGGCGCTGCCTTTAGGCTTAAGGCGCAGGGTTCCGAATGGCAGGGCAATATCATCAACCAATACCAATACATTTTCAACCGGTATCTTCAGCTCCTTCATCCAGTGATTAAGAGCTTTACCGCTCAGATTCATGTAGGTTGTAGGTTTTATCAAATGCAGGGTACGGGCTTTATAATTTACTTCGGTATAGTAAGCCAGGCGCATGTTGAAAAACTGTGCGGACTCCTGCTTTGCCAATTCATCAAGTATCATAAAACCGATATTATGCCTGGTATCGGCATACTCGGGGCCAATGTTTCCTAATCCTACTATTAAATATTTCATACCCCCTAACCCCCTGAAGGGGGAATTTTTGATTTGCAATTTGTTTAAAATAGCGATGGGTTTTAAACCCATCGCTATTTTAAACGGCGAAGATATTACTTTTAAACAAAAACAGCGATAAGTTCGCACTTATCGCTGTTAATCGTTTCCTATTGTTCCCCCTTCAGGGGGGGCTAGGGGGTGGAATTATTTTTTACCTTGAGCGGCTTCTTGTTCAGCCTGACGTAATGCACGTGAAGTAGTTACAGATACGATAGTATCTTCTTTAGCATTAGTAATGGTTAGGTTGTCAACTTTAATGTCGCCAACTTTAACTGATTTACCAACTTCTAAAGTTTCGATGCTTACTTCAATAGCGTCCAAATGATCTTTCGGAAGCGCTTTGATACGCAATTTTCTCAATTTTTGAACCAGTTTACCACCAGTTTTAACACCTGGAGAAGTTCCGGTTAATTTAACAGGGATCTCAATGGTGATCGGTTTTTTCTCGTCTAACAATAAAAAGTCAACGTGAATAATTTGTTCAGTTAATGGATGAAACTGAAGATCTTTGATGATAGCTTGTGATTTTACACCAGCAATTTCTAAGTTGATGAAATGAACAACCGGCGTATAAACTACGGCTTTCAAATCAGCTGCGGACACTGAAAAGTGGGTTTGGGTAGCCCCACCGTAAAGTACTGCCGGCACTAATGCCTGGTAACGCAGTTCTTTAGCGTCTCTTTTCCCTACGTTCTCTCTTGGAGAACCGCTAATAGCAATTGATTTCATTTATTTGTTTTTATTTATTTAAAAAGTCCACGAGCCGTTGCCCATGGTATTGTTTGTATTCATTTAAAATCCATAGTTTTTATATCTGAACGGCTATGGACTATGAACCATAAACCATCGGCTAAACTCAATCTACCTTAAACAGCTGGCTTATTGAACCATGCTCGTTTACGTTCATTATTGCACTGGCAAACAAGTTTGCAGTGGTTAACACCTTTATTTTACTGCTTTGATATTTAAGCGGTATAGTATCGGTAACAATTAATTCAGTTAATACCGAGTTCTCGATAGTTTCATAAGCTTTGCCCGATAAAATTGGATGTGTGCAAACAGCACGTACGCTGCGGGCTCCCCGCTCCATTATTAGTCCGGCTGCTTTTGCTAAAGTACCTGCAGTATCGCAAATATCATCAATCAACACAATGTCCTGATCGGTTACATCACCAATTAAAGTCATCGATTCAATTTCATTGGCGCGTTTACGGCGCTTATCGCAAATCACTACTTCAGCATTGAAGAATTTAGCAAAGGTACGAGCCCTGTATGAGCCACCCATATCGGGCGAAGCAACAGTTAAATTCTTTAATTTCAGACTTTTGATATACGGAACAAAAATGATAGATGCATCCAGGTGATCAACCGGAATATCAAAAAAGCCTTGTATCTGCGCGGCATGCAGATCCATGGTCATGATGCGGTTAACGCCCGATGCTACCAACAAATTAGCCACCAGTTTAGCACCTATTGCCACACGTGGCTTATCTTTTCTATCCTGACGCGCAAGCCCGAAATAAGGAATAACCGCGGTTACATAATGAGCAGATGCACGACGGGCGGCATCAGTCATCATTAATAGTTCCATCAGGTTATCAGTAGGCGGACATGTTGATTGAATTAAAAAAACATCACACCCACGCACCGATTCATTAAAATGAGGTTGAAATTCGCCATCGCTGAAACGCGATATGGCTACATCGCCTAAATCCCGGCCATAAGCCGCGGCGATATTTGCTGCCAGTTGCTGAGTACCGGAGCCTGCAAATAATTTAACCGGGTTAAACTGTAAAGGCATTTTTTGATTTCGGATTTCGGATTTTCGATTTCGGATTTTTATTTACCCTGATCTGAATATCCCGATGGCCAGTTATTAAAAAATAATTCGGATTTCAATCGTTCATTCAGAATAAATCCGAAATTGAACATTCGAAATCCGAAATATCAACTTGTTGCCCGACCAGGATTCGAACCTAGACAAACGGTACCAAAAACCGTCGTACTACCATTATACTATCAGGCAATCTCCTTAGGATTGTTATCCTCTCCGAAAAGGAATGCAAATATAGGGCGTTTTTCCTTTTTATCAAAAAGGTTTTTAAAAAAAAGTGTAAAAACTATAAATTAAATATTCTTTGGCTATTAAGAAGCTCATCATAAGGGATTAAAAACAAAGTGAATTTACCCCCGTAAGTGTTTATATTTGAGTTAACAACGTCAATATCCTGTCAATGTATGAAAAACAAAATCAAGCTACTATTATTGCTAATAGCATTATTGGAGGGCCCACTTTTTGCCCAGCAACCCGCATTCAGAAAACTAAACAACGATATTATTTCAGCAGCAAAGGCCGATTCTATTGTCACTAAGCTAATGCAAAAAGGTAAAGTTACCGGACTTTGTGTTTCGGTACTTAATGATAACCAACCTGTTTATACCAAAGCGTTTGGTTTTAAAAATAGCCAGACAAAAGAATTAATAGACACCGCCACTGTATTTTATGCAGCATCATTCAGTAAGGCGGTATTTGCTTTTTTGATGATGGAACTAGTGCAGGAAGGTACTATAGACCTTGATAAGCCCTTATATCAATACCTGGAAAAACCGCTGCCAGAATATGACAACTACAAAGATCTGGCAGGCGATGACAGATGGAAACTGCTTACTGCCCGGATGTGTTTAAGCCACACCACGGGTTTTCCTAACTGGCGATTTCTGACCCCGAATACCGCAGACTACGATGCAAATGGGAAACTGGCCATTTATTTTACGCCCGGCAGCCGTTATGCCTACTCGGGCGAAGGCTTGACGTTATTACAGATGGTAATTGAAAAAATAACAGGAAAATCATTACAACAACTGGCCAACGAGAAAATTTTTATTCCTGTCGGGATGGGCCGGACGGCTTACGTGTGGCAGCCATCCTTTGATAATGACCTTGCAGATGGGCACGACCCACAAGAAAAGGTTTTACCTATAAAAAAGAGGACCAAGGCCAATGCTGCTGGGTCTATGGAAACTACCATTGCCGATTATACCCGGTTTATTGCTTATGTAATGCAAGGCAAAGGATTAAATAAGCAAACAAAAGCAATGATGCTCACTCCGCAGATCACTATAAATTCCAAATACCAATTCCCCACTATTACAGATGATACAACAACGAGCAACAACAATATCCAATTGAGTTATGGGCTTGGCTGGGGGCTTTTTAATTGTAAATATGGCCATGCTTTTTTTAAAGAAGGCCATGACGACGGCTGGCGGCACTACGGCGTTGTTTTTCCCGACAAAAAAACAGCTATTATCATTATGACCAACAGTGCTAACGGCGAAGGTATATTTAAATATCTGCTGGAAGAATTAATAGGCGACACCTATACGCCATGGAAATGGGAACGATATACACCTTACAATAAATAAAGCAGGGTTTAGAATTTCGCAGGGCGAATGAAAATTAACAATCGGGCATAAAAGGTTATGAGAACATTTTATGCCCGATATAATATTTCTTTAGTCTTCAATTACCACGCCCATTGAACAGAATTTGTCAATACGCTCGGCAACCAATTCATCAATATTACGTTCTTTAAGCTGCTTCAAATCTTTTAACAGCTGTTTTTTAAGCGTTGCTGCCATAACCACCGGGTCCTGGTGTGCGCCGCCAAGGGGCTCTTTTATCACGCCGTCAATCAGCTTATTCTTTAACATATCTGTTGAAGTTAGCTTCAGCATTTCTGCGGCGCGTTCTTTATGTTCCCAGGTTTTAAACAGAATGGTTGAGCAGTTTTCGGGCGATATTACCGAGTACCAGGAATTTTCAAGCATCATTACTTTATCGCCAATTGCAATACCTAATGCGCCACCTGATGCTCCCTCGCCAATAATTACACAAATTACCGGCACTTTAAGTACCGACATCTCTAACAGGTTACGTGCAATTGCCTCGCCCTGCCCGCGCTCTTCAGCCTCCAAACCAGGAAATGCTCCCGGAGTATCAATTAATGTAATAACCGGTTTGTTAAACTTTTCGGCCATTTTCATCAGCCTTAAAGCCTTGCGGTAACCTTCGGGATTGGGCATACCGAAATTACGATACTGCCTTTCTTTGGTGTTTTTTCCTTTTTGATGACCAATGAACATAGCAGTTTGGTCATTTATAGTTCCAAAACCGCCAACTATTGCCTTGTCATCACCAACGGTACGATCGCCATGCAGCTCAATAAAATCATCGCACATTAGCTCAATATACTGCAAAGTATATGGTCTTTCGGGGTGACGTGCTATCTGCACCCTTTGCCAACCAGTTAGATTAGCATATATTTCCTGTTTCGTTGTCTCAAACCTGCTTTCAAGTTCAGCTATCGTTGCAGACATGTCCAGCTTGTTCTTGTCTTCAACCTGCTTCACTTTTTCAATCTGCAATTGCAGGTCGGCCAGCGGTTTTTCGAAATCAAAAGTGATCTTCATAAACTAAATTATTGGGGCCGCTAAATTAAATAAATCAATTGGCATTTCTTCTATCAGCTTTTTGCAAGGCCTCCAGCTTGTTTATTTGCTGTTGCGAAAGTAATACCCGTGTGGCTAAACAGGCCTGTAAAATGGTGTTTCTCAACTCGCCCTGGTATAATCCGTAACGGTTGGTATAAAATATTAACGACCCATTGTTTAGTACATGGAATTTAAAAAGGCTGTCCAGCGTTTTTTCGTTATTAATAATAATTAATCCCATTTCCAGCTTTTTACGATGAAACTCCTTATTTATTGCAGTTATTTTGTCAAGCTGAATAGGGCTTAAATCAAGCTCATGTTTATATTTTATAACATCCTCGGGCGATGGATAATGATTTAACGTTGCGGCTAAATCCATTCCATCTAAATCATTCCCGCTTATCAGCGCATTATATTGCGCATCGCTTAGTGTTTTTAGCGGCGAATGTTTTGTGGTACTATCTGCCAGGGCCTGGGCATTTACCTTGCTGCCTATCAAAATTACTGCGAATAAAAACAACAGATTTCTCATAAAGTTGGACGCATTATTAAAAACGGAAGCAATTTTATAAATTCTTTTCAGATTTAATTGCCAACCTGTAAATAAACCAACTCATAAAGTTATCGATTGTTTAATTTCCATACTTTTTTAAAGTAAAATAAAAACGGCTGCCTTCGCCCAACTCGCTTTCAACCCCAATTTTTCCGGCTTGTGCCTCAATAAAATCCTTTGCAATAGCAAGGCCCAATCCTGTTCCGGTTTGCTCTGTTGAGGCTCCGGGAACTTTAAAGTATCTTTCGAAGATCCGCGACAAATACTTTTGATCAATTCCCCGGCCGTGATCCCGTACAGAGAACTCTATCTCATCAGCCTTGTATTTATTTACAACAAGATCAACCGACGACTTTTCGTGACTGTACTTTATGGCGTTTGACAATAAGTTGATAAGCACCCATGTTGTTTTATCCAAATCAGCCTGCACTTCGGGTAAATCCTTATCGCATTTTATATTGATGGATACATGCTTTTGGTCTGCTGTTGTTTTAAGTGCTTTTACAGCATATTCTACAATATTACGTGGATGCGTGCTGCCAAAGTTTAACTGTAATTTCCCTGTTTCCACCTGTGCCATATCCAGCAACTCGCCGGTAATTTGAAGTAGTCTGCGGGCATCCTCGTCAATATTTTCCAGCAATTGCCTTTGTTCTGGATTTACAGCACCAATACGGCTATCCTCAAGCAATTTAAGGCTCATCTTTATAGATGATATGGGCGTTTTCAATTCGTGCGAGATGGTAGCAATAAAATTAGTTTTGGCCTCATCTAACTGCTGAAACTCGGTAATATTTTTAAGAATTATTACACTGCCTATTACCTTATCTTTACTTGTTACTGCCAAAACTTCTTTTGTATAATAGCTTTCGCGGTTGTCGGCATAAATTTTCATTTTTTGCTGATCGTTTAACAACAGATTACGTAACAGATCATTTTCCATGGCGATATCAGGTGCCAAATGCCCTGTCAGATCTTTTTCGGGCATACCAATCAGGGTGCATGCAACTTCATTCGCAAATATGATGACTGATTTCTCGTCCAATCCCAAAATGGCATCGTGCATGGAATTAATAATGGTTTCTATCCGTTTCTTTTCAAATAAAATGCTGGCAAGGTTACTATGCTCGTACTCATCCAGCTTTCGCGTCATAGTATTAAAGGCATCGCCTAATTCGCCAAATTCATCGTTTGATTTGAAGTTAAGCTGCTGATGGTAATTCCGGTTCGATACGTCTTTTATTCTCTCGGTTAATTCTTTTATCGGGTTGGCAATGTACCCCGGAAAATTAACCACAAAACTAAACGCAACAAGGAATAAAAATGTGGCTGCAAAAGCTACCAGTAATGTTGCGCTATTGGCCGTTTTTGTCGCAGTAGCATCCTTACGTTCAATAGCACTCATGTTTACCTGCATAACGCCGTATAGCAGCCCTTTTATTTCATTACGCACTGCAACTGCTTTAACCGGATCATTGTTCAACAATTTAAGTTCTTCATATTTAGCACGCAATGCGGCAGTAAGCGGACCTTCGCCTCGCTCAGTGATATTATGTTCTTCCTTTACAAGGTTATCTTCAATAGTTTTTTCCTGTTGCGCATCCAAAAAACCAATGTTGGCGTCCATGGCAACTCCCATATTTTTTGCATACTGTACCGATTTATAATTATCCTTAAGTATAGCTTTGGCATCTGCAGAAAGGCGGTTCAGAAAATAAATGGATAAACCGCAGCTTAATAGCGCCAGCGCGAACAAGAAGCTAAAGCCGGCACGGAGTTTATTTTTAATAGTCATTATGAAAGTATTACGAGGTCAATATGTGTTTGTGACATTTTGTTTAGCAATTGGGTAAAAACAGCCGTTTTCATAACCAGCTGGTAAAATTTAAAACGGGGCTTGCCGAGGCAGATGGTAGTAACATCATATTTCTCAGCGGTTTCCCATATTGTTTTTGCAATGTTATCGTTTTTTACTTTTAAAACCTCGCCCCCAAGCTGTGTAGCCAATTTCATGTTATTAATGAGGTGCCTCTGCGAAGCAAGGTTTATTTTATCACTGCTTTCGTTTGATGTTTGCACGTACAGCAAATACCATTTGGAGCGATAGTAAGAGGCAAGCCGGGCTGTTTTACGGATAATTATTTTGGCCGATTCCTCGTTGGTGCTGATACAGGCCAAAAATAATTCGGGCCTTAATTTTATGGTTTTGGGTACTTCAATATCAATTTTTCGCTCCACCTGGTGCGCCACTTCGCGCAGGGCCAGCTCCCTCAGCTGCAATATTTTTTCTGTTTGAAAAAAGTTATTTAAAGCCAGTGGAATCTTTTTCTCATCGTATATTTTACCTTCTTTCAGGCGGTCAATCAGCTCGTCCGCAGTAAGGTCAATATTCACTACTTCATCGGCCATTTGCAAAACCTTATCGGGGATACGTTCATTAATGGCAGTACCGGTAATTTTTTCAACCTCCTCATTCAAACTTTCAATATGCTGAATGTTAATTGCGCTGATAACATTGATACCGGCATTTAAAATATCCATTACATCCTGCCAGCGTTTTTCGTTCTTGCTGCCCTCAATATTGGTGTGAGCAAGTTCATCGACAATCACTACTTCAGGACGCAGGTTAATAATGGCGTTCAAGTCCATTTCTTCCAGCTCCTTACCCTTATAAAAAAGTTTACGACGCGGAATAAGTGGCAAGCCTTCCAGCTGCGCCACTGTTTCTTTACGGTTATGCGTTTCAACGTACCCGATTTTTACATCAATGCCGTTACGCATAAGGGTTTGGGCTTCCAGCAGCATTCGGTACGTTTTACCTACACCAGCGCTCATGCCGATATAAATTTTAAACTTACCCCGCCTCGAGCGTTTTATCAGCTCCAAAAAGTGCTCAACAGATTGTTCCTTATTTTCGTCCATATAAGCCCCCTCTAAATCTCCCCCGGTAGGGGAGACTTTCTGAATTTCTATTTAATATTTTCATGGCGGTTACTTACTTATATTTTTAATGTTCATTTTATCAAAGTCCTCCCTACCGGGGAGGATTATTCATATTGTGTTTTATTTTTTATGGCATTCATGAGGGCTCCGCCGTTTAGGTGGGGCTTTTAACCTTATAAAGGGGGGCCGACACCCCCCTTTTTTCACGCGGACCTCAATCAAACCAAACCTATAATTATCAAACAATAAATAATTATAACGTGTAGCCCGCGCTAATCTTTACAGGTTGTTCGGACCTGCGTATCATTCTTATTTTAAACTTTCGGCGTATAGCTCTTTTATTTTATACTCATTTAACTGTGCATCATAAGCATATAAGTTCAAATTGCTTTTTGATTCCAGCTCAACCATATTTTTAAATTTAATGTTTTTAGGGAAAGCTACTGCAATATTTTCAGCG
>Ga0206833_1016_pt1 | contig 44958 bp, 39 predicted proteins | sample Alteio_BWOrgCont_32_FD_152891 | JGI IMG/M metagenome (GOLD analysis project Ga0206833, IMG submission 152891) | Enriched cells from forest soil in Barre Woods Harvard Forest LTER site, Petersham, Massachusetts, United States -... | ecosystem: Environmental > Terrestrial > Soil > Temperate forest >... | reverse complement strand
GTCGCCTGGCATGAAGGCCGGAGCACGGGCAAGGAGCCTTCTCTCGACGTTTCGACAGGAAGCAATGTCGACCGCCCGGTATTCGCCGAACCGAAGACCTGGGAACAATCCGTAACCGGCGGCAACAACGAGGCAGTCGTCGTAAACTTCGCAATCGGCGACAAGTAAGATGCTTATGATTTCGGTGAAATGCTTCCTCTGTATCACGGCAGCGGTTCGCCAAGAGTCCAACTGGTAGGTCAGCACAATTCCGCAATCTGGGGCCTTCTGAGGCGAAATGTCTACGAGGAGCGTTCCGGCAGCATGGCGAATCTTAAAGTAGACTCGTTTTAACTGTTGCAACCAGGCGATAGCGCAAGTTTGCGCCGTCTGTTCGCCCATTGTGCCGTGGGGATCAGCCTCACCCACGCTTGAGGGCTATTCCCCAACAGTCCCCCCTGCGCACCCTCTTTACGCCTTGGGTGTTGTTCGTCCGAATCCTTGAGGCGAAGTTTTCCGATACCGCAACTCCTTCTCCCCCTACAATGGGGGTAATTGAAACGTGCCGTTTTCGTGCCGTCATATCGCATTTCAGACCCAAAAACACGCAAAGGTCGAGCTCCAGTTCCAGTGATTCGGCAGCTAGCGGATCGGCTGGAAATCCATCGACTGCGTTACGGGAGTCCGCTCGCTGGCCCGATCTTCGGCAACGCCATGGGCAAGCCGATGGCGCTCAGCAGCATGGTCAATCGTGTTATCCTTCCCGCGCTGAATCGGTGTGAAGCTTGCGCGACAGCAGAATCAGACCACCAGAAGGCCGGCCAAAGGCCGGCCATATGTACAAGCGTGACAGTCGAGTCCCCGAGTGGCACGGTTGGCACGCGGCACGGCGCGGATTAGGAAGCAACCTGTACCGCCTCGGTGTGCCCGATATGGTAATTCAACGAATCCTGAGACACGCGAACGTGAGCACCACGGCGACGTATTACATCAAGACTGCCTCTGTTGACGTTCGAAGTGCCATGACGAAGCTGGAAAACCACATCGCAGAGGCGGGGCGGATTCGACCGGACACTAACGTCACGAAAGAGAGCCATTCGCCAATGAAAGGCAGCTACAGCGAGAGCGGACGACCGTCGATCGATCCCGAACTCCTGCTGCGCATTCTCGTGATCGGCTATCTCTACGGCATCAGCAGCGAGCGCAAGTTGGTGGAAGAACTGCGCATGCACCTGGCCTGGCGCTGGTTCACCGGTCTGGGCTTCGATCAGGAGATTCCGCATCACTCTACATTTTCCAAGAACCGTCATGGGCGGTTTCAGGAGTCGAAGCTGTTCGAGGGGTTGTTTGAACAGATCGTGCGCCAGTGTGTGGAAGTGGGATTGGTGCAGGTCAGCACCTGTCAGTCGATGGCAGCTTCGTGGAAGCCAATGCTGCAAAGGAGAGCCGCGTTCCACGGGAGCAGTTGGGGAAGCGGCGCAGGTTCATCACACCGTGCGGCAGTATCTGCAGGAACTGGAACAGCAGAACCCGGTGGAAGAACCGGTGCATGAGCAAGACCAGGTTTCGACCACCGATCCCGATTCCACCTATGCCACCAAGGGCGGGACGCCAGCTCGCCTCGGGTACTACCAGCCCGAACACAATCGCTATATTTGTCCCGCCGGCCAGGTTCTCAACTACGGCGGTCGCAACCTGCGGAACCGCACCTATGCCTACATCGGGACTCGCAAACGTTGCGGTGGGTGTGCGCTAAAAACCCAATGCACCAGCGGAGCGTTTCGCTTTCTTGCCATCCACATGGATGAAGCCGCCCGGCAACGGGCACGGGAGTTGGCGCACACCCCTGAGTTCGCCCAGGCACAACGGCAGAGAAAGAAAGTGGAAGCGTTGTTCGCGGAACTCAAGCATCAGATCGGGCTGCGCCGCCTCCGCCTACGGAGATTGAAGTTCGTGCGAGAACAGTTCTTCCTGGCAGCCGCAGCCCAGAACATCAAGCGACTCATGCGCTTCCTCAGTCAGCCGACAACTCCTACTGCAGAAGCTACCACTTAGCTGAGATGACAGGAAAACTCGAAGGCGCGATCGCAACCAAAAAGACATTCCGATGACCGACTTTTTCAACACCCACGGACTATCCCACCTATGGCGTGATTTCGAAAACTACGCCTCCACCGTTGAAGCCGCCGTTGGGGGCGGTGCCGTAGAGGTTGCCTTTCTGGTCAAGGATGAGGTTCGCATCGGGGCCGTCCCCGTCGCCGCCGTTGAAGCGATGCAGCACGGTGTAGGTCCATTTACAGTTGGCTTGTGGGGCCAGCTTGTACACCACGCCGCAGTCGCATTGGGTGCCGCCGGCGATGGTGGTGCCGTATAAGATGCCGGCCTGGTCCATCACCACACCCGCACTCACATGATCTCCATTTGCTCCCTGACTAAAGCTGTGCAGGATGGTCTCCTTCCAGTACCCGTTGGCCTGGGGCGATAGCATGAAAACAGTGCCGTACCCGGCTGGACCGCCGATATCAGTCGTGCCGTAGAGATTGCCATACTGGTCGAGAATGAGGGCTCCCACGCCGGGGAATGCACCGTCACCGGTACTGCCAAAGCTGTGCAGGTGGTCTCCTTCCATGTGCCATCGGATTGGGGGCGCAACTGATAGACCGTGCCGCAGCCAGCGTCGCAATTCTTGCTGCTGCCGCCAAGTTCGGTGGTGCCATAAAGATTGCCCGCTGCGTCAAGAATTACCCCAGCAAACGGGCCCCTGCCATCGCCGTGGTGCCCCGTAAAGTTGTGAAGTATTGCCGCTCTCCACCCGTCGGAGCCGGGGATCAACTCGAAGGCGGAGTATGTGGCTCCGAAGAGATTGCCAGACTCATCCATGACCACGCTGCCGTATGGGCAGCACCCACCGCCGGGAAGAGGGAAATTGTAAAGGACCGTTTCTGCCCAAGGCTCCTTCTCGCTGGGGTGTCAACTCGAACACCGTCCCGAAACCACTGCTACCGCCCAGCCTCGTTGTGCCGTATAGGTTGCCTGCCGAATCGAAGATTAAGCCTGCGGTAGAGCCGCCTCCATCCGTGCAATCGGACAGAGCGCAAAAGCCGTAAAGAACCGTCTCGGCCCATGTTTCGTTCGCCCGTGGCGTCAGCTTGAAGACCGTGCCACCTCCCCCATTGGGCCCGCCGGCGACGGTCGTTCCGTAGACGTTTCCCTGATGATCGAGCACGAGACTACCCCACAGGCCACCTCCGTCCTTGCCGCCGGTGAACGCGTGGAGCACTTTGTACTTGGGCGCAGCCCACGCCGAGGGCGCGCAGAGCAACAGCGTCGCGATCGCCGAAATAGCGAATAAAACGGATGAGTGTCGGACCGGAAACATCGGACTACCTCTTCCAATGGAGGCTTCCCCTCCGCCGACGGGGCGGGGAGGGCCCCGGTTGGCGCGAGTTTAGCATAGTTTTCTTGCCAATCCTGATACCTGGATGACCAGGATTATATGTTTGATGGGCGTATTGGGACCGGTTTGCGCATATGCAAATGTTGCGGCGAACGAAATCAGGGACGGCAGAATCTTGGCGGCAAACTTCATGGAGACGCTTTCCTCATTAAAGTTGAATTTTCGAGACGGTTTTCCTGGGGTTTTTGCGATTCGGGTGGCGGGGCTTGAGTCAGGGTTCTAAAGGTTGTGGAAACAAAAGGCTCAGCACTTAAGAATCGACGACGACTGCATAGGTCGGAAGGCGACTCGGACGCGACGCCTTCCGACCTTCATCCCGGCGACTATTTGGTCGTGCCACAGTTTGGACTGATCCACTTGGCGATGAAGGTCGAGCTGGAGTTCATGGTGTGATCGCCACCAGTTGCAGTAGATAGCGTCTGCCCTTTGACGTTTTCGGAGTCAATCGCTTCGAATTGAACTTTCGCGTTGACTTTCACGTCGTTTTCCATACACTCCAGTCGCACCTCAACTTTGCTTTTCGTCGAGGAGACAGCGGTGGGATTACAGGATTTTCGATTTTCTGTAAATGAGTTGCCCTTGTCCAGTTGTTCCTGAGTCAAACAATTCTTGGACACGATCGGTTTCGCCGGCTGCATCGATTTGGCATTCATGCGCTCTTCAAATCGGGCGCGCTGTTCCGGAGTCAGTTTTTCCAGCAAGTCGGTGGGAATGGGCATTTGCCCACTGAGGTTGGTCACGGTCGTGACCTCCCACAGACCAGTTTTGACGTCCAGGGGTTGATAATTGTCCGCTGCCCAAAGCGTGACGGAAGACGCGAAAACCACGGCCACAAAAAGTATTGTTCGCACTTGGAGTCTCCTTTGCTTTTCTGTCTGCAGGTCGCATGCCTACGCCGATCGTTGCTCCTGGCTCAATTGCGACTGGATCCCAGGCAAACGGACGTTGCTCCACGCTGGTGCACGTCCGATTGCGTGGTCGCGATCGAGCCGCACCTTACTCGCTGTGAACCACTGACGGATTGTTGCGGAGCGCAGCCGGCTTCCCCAGAGCTCCAACTGCCCCTAACAACGGCGGCATCGGCCGAGGGTTGGGTTGCGCCATTGGCTGTCCTTTTTTCGGTAGAGGGGAATGCTGCGGCTTGGGCCGTGCTTTCTGCGCTGCTTTGCCGGCTTCGATCCGGGAGGCCAATAGCTCGGACTCCTGTTTCATCCTGGCGAAATCCGCGGTGACGTCGCGCATGCGGACGTTTTCGAATCCCTTACGACGCGCCATGATGCGGTAATCGAAGGCGATGTTCGAATGTCCCTTGTGCAGTTCGCGGACTTCGAACCCGCTGGCAGTTTTGTTGGTGACATAGAGGCCTTCGCATTCGCCGTTGGGAGTGAGGAATACATGGTAGTCGACGTCTCCATTGACGGTCTGCGCAAAGACCTGGTCGAGGGCGACCGTGGCGGAGCCGTTAGCAAGCTGGCCCGATCCCGCATCTTCAAACCAGTTGTCGGCGGCTTCGACGGCGTACATATTCACCATGCGGCTTCCGCCTACCGGTACTGCACCGCCAACCAGACCGGTACAGTCCAAGTCTCCCGTGCCGTTGTCAGCGGAATCTCTGTAGATGGAGCAGTAAGTTGACGAGCCGGGACCGGCGAAGCGAGCCACGTAAGGGGTGCCGTTGTTGAAACCGGAGTCATTCTCCGCGTAGAGGGTTTCGTGATTGACGGTATTGTTCTTTCCGAAAAGGGAGTTGCCGTCGTCGGTCGTACCCAGAACACCAAATGTTGCGGGCTCGCCACTGTCCCCCCAAACGCCCACGCTGGCAAAGCCCTCCCCGCTCACGCTATTGCTGTAATAAACACCGTTGATTCCGTTGCCGAACTGACTGATGGACGTCCCGTAGACACCGTCGGCATCATCGGAAAACCCGTACACACCCGCGCCGGTATATGACTGACCGTACACACCGGAGCCGCTACCAGACGCCTGGCCAACTACCCCACTTCCATTATTCGAGAATCCGGAGACGCCGGCCTGGTTGTCCGAGGTTCCGAGAACGCCGCGACCGCCAGATGAATCGCCCCAAACGCCTGCCTGACCACTGCCCGCTCCGATGGTACTCGCGCCGTTCCATATCGCACGGGATCCCACTCCGTATGGGCTGGCAGAATTGGCGAATACTCCGACCCCCGCGTTCGTGCTGTCTTGGGAGAAGCCAAAAACTCCGGCGCCATTGGGCGCAAAAGAATCTCCCTCTACACCGACAGCCTCTGCCCCGCTGGCTGTGCTCGTGGCAAGGCCCACGACTGCGAGTGCTTCAACACCTGCTGCTTGCCCAGAGACGGCAACTCCGTACGTAGCACCATTGACATTTGCCGAAATCGCCGGCGTGTTGGTGTTGTTGCTGCTCGTGGTCACGACGCCTGAGCCAGCGCCGGACTGCGTGACATTGACTACTTGCGTGCTGTTGCTCGCGCTGAAGAGTCCCGTTTGCCCTGTGATCGAGCCGGTCGCGCTGATGTTGCCCGTGTCGCTCACATTGCCGGTGACGGTCTGGTTGCCGGTGAAGGTGTTGCCGCCGCTGAGTTGCGGGACTTTGGTGGTATCCAGGTTCAAGGTGAGATTGCCGCCGACGCCTCCGCCGGTGAGATCGGTGCCGGCTTTCACGCTGGTGACGACTTTGGACGTGTCCACGTTCAGGGTCAAATTGCCGCCAGTGCCGCCACCGGTCAGATCCGTGCCTGCAGCCACCCCCGTGACCACTTTCGTTGTGTCTACGTTCAGCGTTACATTGCCGTTTGTGCCCCCGCCGGTCAGATCGGTTCCCGCAGTCACTCCGGTGATGGTTCCATCGCCCGTGCCGGGGAAAGTCTGTCCTTTGGCAAAGGTGATCTGCCCGTTGCTGGCGATGTTCAATCCGGTCTCGCTCGGTTTGCCGGTGCCCTGTCCAAACAAAAGATTCAGCGAACCACTCGCGCTTGACGTGTTATTACCGACCGGCTGAGCTTGCCATTGAAACGTTTGCGTAACCGCGGTCTTGGTGCCGCTGTTGAAGGCCGAAGCCGCCAGATCCATGGCCTGCGAGTTGAAGCCTTTGCTCGCGGTCGCGGTTCCGGTCGCGGGTAAACTGAATAAACCGCGAATCGTGCTTCCGCCCTTCACGTCCAAAGTCGAAGCTGGCTTGTTCGTGCCAATACCAACCTTGGCGGTCGTGCCCGTACCTGACTGGAACAACACCGAACTGCCCAACGTCGTGCTGTTGGTCCAGATGGGTAGGTAGTCCGTCGTGCCAGTTCCACCCAGCGGTGGCGCATTCGGATCGGAATTGGAACCTGATGACGAGTTACCAGAGGAAGTCGGCGGTGCGGCCAGGACGAAGGCCGAAGGCGACAATCCTCCGATCGTCTGTGCATCTCCCGCCTTCAGCGCGTAGGGCACGCTGAGCAGCAAAACCCGTGGCTGCTCAGCTTGCCCTTGTGCTTGCACACCCAACCAGCGCGCCTCCCCCGAAGCGAACAGGCTGGTGGGCAATCCCTCATTTTTGCTGCTACCGAGCGCGACCGTGTAATGCCCAGTCTTGTCAGGCTGCACGTTCTGGGTTTCCATCCAGAGAGGCGATCCACCTTGCTCGTCTTTGTACAAATAGAAGCTGACGCCCACCGTGCCGCTGAGCGGCTTGCCATTGGCATCCGTCAGCGTGCCGCTGAAATTAACTAGCGTGGGCACGACTGAGTTGGCTTGCTGCGCATTAGAAAGTACCGCGATGCAAGCAACGAACAGCACAAGAATTAGCAATTTCACAGAGCGATCATTTCGTACTTTCACATTGCCTCCCTTGGCATCCACAAGCTGGGTTAGTGACTGCAGCCCTTTTCCGGAATACATGCGGAAGACATGCTGGCCGCCCCACGCGAACGGCAGAGTGATTGAATATTCTGATTTCGTCAAAGGAATTTGCGGTGATGCTTTGGTGACCTGATAAATCACGCGATTTCAATAATTTGGAAAAATGTGTGACTTGGCACCCAAACTTCCGTGCTAAACTCTTGCGCCAACGGCTCGGGTGCAAGCTGTTCCTCTATGCCTCTGGCTCAATCCAAACGTAGTTATCGCTTTGGTTTATTTGAAGCAGATATCGCCAGCGGCGAACTTTTGCGGAAGGGGACGCGTGTCCGGCTGCAGGATCAGCCATTTCGCGTTCTCTCCATTCTTCTGGAGCGGGCGGGCGAGGTAGTACCACGCGAGGAGTTGCGACAGAAGCTTTGGCCGGCCGATACTTACGTGGAATTCGATGGAAGTCTTAAAACAGCGTTGAAGCGGCTTCGCGCCGCCCTCGGGGATCCGGCCGACAATCCTATCTTTATTGAGACGATACCCAAGCGGGGATACCGCTTCATCGCCCCGGTCGTCATCGACGAAGAGCCAACTAAGGAGACCGCGGTTGTCGGGTCATCCAACACCACAGCGCCGCAGGCGACTCCAGAGCCGGCCTCGCCGGCCGGACGACAAACGAAAGTCCCAGTTTACGTCGTGGCTTTTGTAGTCGTTATGCTGGCAGGACTCGGCTGGCAGGTATTCCGATATCGTTCAAAAACAGCCTCGAAAGCTCCTATCGACATTCCAACTGCAGTGCGGGTGAGGAAATCGATTGCGGTTCTCGGTTTCCATAACGTATCCGGTCGCAGCGAGGATGAGTGGCTGGCCACGGCTTTGTCAGAGATGTTCAGCACAGAACTGACATCTGGCGAAAAGCTGAGGTTGGTCCCCGGAGAAGAAGTGGCCAACCTCCGAATCGCGTCCCCATGGTCCCAGACCAGCACACTGGGCCGCGAAACCACTGCGCACATCGGCACGGCTCTGAACAGTGATGTGCTGGTCTATGGTTCGTACACCGCAATTGGACGAGCAGACCGCGAACAGCTGCGCCTCGACGTGAGATTGCAAGACGCCCGAACCGGGGAAGTCCTGAGCCAGATCGCCCGCACCAGCAGCAGTGATGACCTGTTTCGAGTCACCTCTGACATCGGCGCGAAACTGCGGGACCAACTGGGAGTTCCAGAAATCAGCGACACCGAACAGGCCGGAGTGCTCGCGTCGTTACCTCTCAATCGTGAAGCAGCAAAGTTTTACGCTCTAGGAATCGCCAAATTGCGCGAGTTTGATGCTTTAGCGGCCAAAGATCTTTTGGGGCAAGCCATAAAAGCAGATCCGAAATTTTCGCTCGCGCATTCCATGCTGGCCCGAGCCTGGAGCCAGCTCGGTTACGAGCAGAAACACAAAGAGGAAGCCAAGAAGGCTTTGGATCTTTCCACCGATTTGCCAAATGTCGATCGAATGCAAGTCGAGGGCGATTACTACGAGAGTCTTCCCGACCATGAAAAAGCTGCGTCCACATACCGCGCCTTGTTCGAGTTGTTCCCCGATAGCGTGGAGTACGGCTTGCAGCTTGGGGAAGCGCAGAAAGCGGCGGGTCACGCCAGCCAGACCATGGAGACGGTTGTGCATTTGCGCCGCCTGCCGCAGCCAGCGTCGGACGATCCGCGCATCGATCTGTTGGAAGCGAGGGCATCCGCGGCCAGCGTTCCTGACCGTCTGGTTTTGGTCCGAAGTGCTCAGCACAAGGCAACCACTCAAGGCAAGCAACTGCTTTATGCCCAGGCGCGCAGAGACGAATGCATGTATCTGGTTTCGAGCGACCACACCAATCAGGCTTTGCCGGCGTGCGAAGACGCTTATCACCTTTTTTTAGCAGCGGGAAATCGCCTGGCAGCGGCCGATACCGTGCGCCTGATGGGAGACGTTGAAGCGAATCTCGCGCGTCCAGCGGCGGCGATTGCCACCTATCAACGGGCCCTGAATATCCTGCAAGAATTCGGGGAGCATGAGAAAACGGGATTCGTTCTCAAGGACATGGCGATCATTTTCATTAACGAGGGCAAACTGGACCGCTCCGAGCAGTTATATCGTCAGGCTAAGACTCACTTCGAACAGGCCGGAGACAAAGAAAACACGGGCGCGACATTGGCAGATCTTGGGGATATTCTCTATCTTCACGGGAACCTGCCCGCAGCCGGCAAGAATTATGAACAGGCAATGGAAATCAGCGCTGCACTGGATAACAGCACGCCAGGCTATGCCCACTACAGGCTTTCCGATTTGGAGTTAACCCGCGGCCACGTACAAAATGCTCACCGCCTTGCCCAGCAGGCGCTTGATGGACTTCGTCCCATTCAAGGCGACTACCGCCATCTCTTCGAAGCTTTGATTCAAATGGGCGAGGTTCTAAGGGTGGAAGGCGATTTAGTGGAAGCGCGCAAACAGTTTGAGTCGGCTCGCGATATACAACTGAAAGCGGGGGACGCAGGAATGGTTGAAGAGAGCCAGGCAGAGCTTGCCGACCTCGACTTGGAAGAAGGGCACGCTAGCGAGGCCGAATCCCTCGTGCGAACGGCGATCGCTGAGTTCGAAAAGGAAAAGAGCGATCCAGCCACAGCTGCCTCCTACGCTCAGCTTGGCCAAGCCTTGCTGGCGCAAGGGAAAGTTGATGAGGCGCGTAAGGCAGTTGAGCACGCGACCGACCTTAATCGTAATAGCCCTGATCCTGCATTGAACCTGCCCATTGCCATTCAATTCGCGCGCGTGGAAGCAGCGGCAGGTCAGAAGGCAACGAATCACTCCGGTGTTGCGGCCGCGATCCAACGATTGCATTCCGTGATCGCCTCCGCAAGAAAATTGGGGTACTACGAGATCGAATGCGAAGCGCGGCTGGCTTTGGCCGAGGTGGAGATGAAGTCCGATCCGACACTCAGCCGCTCCCAATTGGAAACACTCGCTCAGGAAACGCACGAACGCGGATTGGATCTCCTATCTCATAAGGCGCAACTGCTGACAGCGACCAAGCCTTCGTGGTCAGCTATATCGTCTTCTGCGCCCTGAATTCTTTTCGTAGGGAACCCTGGCACGGACGCGCGAGGTAACGAGCGCGGACACCACTCTTTCGTCAAGGACAGCGAATGCATTACTGTTCTTGGCAAGGTGACGCGGTTCCAAGAGCCAATCGCTACCCGTCGGGCGTCACCGCTGGTAAGGTCAAAAGCAAGAACACCTTTCGGCACGCTGCGATCGAGACGGCTGGTCTGAATCTAGGAAGCGACAAATCCCGCGTTTATTGTCTTGAGATGATCTGCGCCGACTTCTTGGCGGGAGCGAATCTGGAGAATGAGGATTCAAACGTTCTCTTGCGGTCGGCATTACGGTTCTTTAAGTTCCTCCCCGGCGAAGAGCAGCGGACATTTCTGCACCACGTGACCGAAAAAGCATCATGAGTCTGGTTCGACCGAAAAGCTCACCCCTGAGGCTCAAGCCTGACCAGTACGACAGTCTCCGCTTCCAAGTGCTGCGTCGCGACGGTTGGAGATGCCAGTTCTGCGGCGCGATGTCCAACCTTGAGGTTCACCATAAGGACTTTCGAAGTCACTCGGGCGATGACTCGGAGAAAAACCTGATCGTATTGTGCAATGCTTGCCACACCGCAGTGCATCGCGGCTGAAAGAAACGGAGGTGTCGATATCTGGGCTTTAGCGCTGCCATGGCCGGATGGATGAAAAATTCGCGATAGAGACTGGCCCCGAGAGACTGGCCCCGAAATCGAGGGTAACCTTGGACCCGCAGTTGTACGCCTTCGAGGCGTGCGAAGCGAGGTCGGGATATGACGCACCTATGTGTGCAGGACCTCGGCGATCCTCTCTCCCGCGTGACCGTCCCATAATGGCGGTATTGACCCCTTCTTGGTTTTTCCTTCGAGAATCTTTGCCAGCTCAGAGCTCAGTAACTGTAGATCCTGCCCAACCAGGACATTTGTCCCCATGCTCACCGTAACGGGTCGTTCGGTATTACTGCGCAAGGTCAAGCATGGAACTCCCAAATAAGTTGTTTCCTCTTGAATACCCCCTGAGTCGGTAATAACCACGGCGGCACGGTTCTGCAACGAGAGGAATTCGATGTAAGGCAACGGATCCAGGAGATGAAGCTTTTCGATGTTGATACCGAATTGTTCGATACGCTGGCGAGTCCGTGGATGAACGGGAAAAACCACCTCTAAGTGTTCGTTTACCTCAAGAAGCGACTTGAGAATCATTCGCAAGCTCGCGCTGTCATCCACATTCGACGGGCGATGTAACGTGACCAGGGCGTACCGTTCGGGCAGGCCGTTCCTGGGACATTGCATAGCAACCGGCAGAAGTCGGACAAGGGAATCGATCATCACATTCCCCACTCTGAAAATCCTATCCGCCGGAACACCCTCGCGCTCCAGGTTAATGTCTCCGTCTTCCGAGGGCGTAAACAGCAAATCAGCGAGCCGATCTGTCACAATGCGATTGACTTCCTCGGGCATGGTGCGATCGAAAGAACGGAGCCCAGCTTCGACGTGAGCCACGCGAATCAATAATTTGGAACAAACTAAAGCGGCTGCTACCGTGGAATTTACATCGCCGTAGACCAGCACGACGTCTGGTTTTCTTTCGAGAACCACCGGCTCAAACCGCTTCATCACTTCGGCAGTTTGCACGGCGTGGCTGCCCGAGCCTACTTCCAGGTTTACATCAGGTTCCGGCATACTGAGTTGTGAAAAGAAAACGTCTGACAAATTCTTGTCGTAGTGCTGGCCGGTATGGACCAATGTCTGCCGCACGTTCTCCCAATTCCCAAGCGCACGCACTACGGGTGCCGCTTTCATAAAGTTCGGTCTAGCTCCAACGACGTGAAGAATGTGCATGGCTTCTCCAACTATGGTACTCCAGCACCCGCATCGTCTTGCCGGTGACGAAAGTCACCTTAACCGAATTGGGTTTTAACTGTCGAGTGTGCAATCCTACACTCTGTAAGGACCGCTCAGTCGATAGCGCAGAAAAAGGGGCGAATGGTCACGAATTACTCGAGCGCACCTGCAACTCCGTTATTTAGCATAGTTATCGCCGTTTATAACGACTGGGGTCCTCTTGATCAATGTCTGCGATCCTTGCAGCAACAAACCGATAAACCCAGCTTTGAAGTCATTATCGTGGATGACGGCAGCCAAGAAGCTGCCCCTGATTTTATTCACCCGTGGCTCGATTGCTATCCCCTAACAATAATCGAACAGGCTCATGCGGGAATTTCCGTTGCCAGAAATCGAGGAGTTCATATCGCTAAAGGCACGGTCCTGCTATTTGTGGACGCTGACTGTAAGCTCCAAAACGACTGTCTTGCAACCCTTGCTTCAACCATCAACGCCTGCCCCGAACACAACGCTTTTCAACTGCGCCTGGTTGGGGACCGTTCCGGCCTAGTCGGCAGAGCAGAAGATCTCCGCCTTATAACCATTCAAAATCATATGCTTCAACCGAGCGGCTGCATACGATACTTGAATACCGCCGGCTTCGCAATCCGACGAACGAGGGTGGATAGTGATGGGGATTTATTCGATCCCGTGGCGCGAAGGGCCGAAGACACCCTGTTAATGACTGATCTTATGGAGGATGGAGAGCTGCCATTATTTGTTGCCGATGCGACCGTTCAACATGCTATTCCGCTATCTTTGATCAGCTGGCTCGGCAAGGCCATTCGCTCAGCTTATCTCGAAGCCAAAACCTACGATATTATCGGCCCGAAGGCATCGAGATTTCGAGCGAGTCATAGGGACCGCTTGAGCATGTTACGGTCTATGTGGAGAACTTCCGGACAGGCTTCGATCGGAAGGCTGGCGTGGTTTGTGGCTGTCGTAAGGCAATCTCTCCGTCTTATCGTTCTTTCTCTTGCAGATGTCTTCGGAGGCTGGTCTGGCCTACACAAGCCAACAGACTCTTCTGCACCGACAAAGGCATGCCAGCCGGGTGAGGATCCCTTCAGCAGAGACCGGAACCACTAAACCGCGGCCGGATGAGCAGGTGGCGAATCGGGCCTGGCCGGCTCTCTTCATTGTCTTCGCTTGTCTCACTGTGGGAGACTATTAGAGGGCGATCTTCTATGAGGGTGAGCGGTCGGACGATACCAGGTTTTGCAATCGGGTTCGTACTCTCGCTTTTTGTCGCATGCGCCCGTCCACAGGCTAAGGTCGCCACCTCCTGGGACCAGAAGGCCGCCGCCGCTTACCTCGACCAAAGACAAGCCTGGTGGATGGGATGGTCGGGAGCTGCCCGCGATCATGGTACGTTTTGCATTTCATGTCACACATCAGTAGCCTACGCGCTCTCGCGACCCGGTCTTCGGACCGCCCTCGCCGAACAGGCTCCGTCGGTCAACGAACGCGAACTCCTGGACAACGTGACCAAGCGCGTGCGCCTCTGGAAGGATGTCGAGCCTTTTTACACAGACCACGGATACAAGGCTGCCGAGTCCCGCGGGACGGAAGCCGTTCTCAATGCACTGATCCTTGCAGCCCATGACTCTCAAAGCGGGCGACTGACCGCCGACACGCATGCTGCGTTCGACAACATGTGGGCTCTGCAGCAGACGGCCGGGGATAAAAAGGGTGCATGGTCGTGGCTTCAATTTGATTTGGAGCCTTGGGAAGCAAACGATTCGCAATACTATGGTGCAGCCCTCGCGGCGGTCGCAGTAGGCACAGCTCCTGAAAGTTATCGCTCGACCCCCGAGATCCAGAGAAACCTAACACTCTTGCACGAGTATCTCGACCGCGAATACGCTAACCAATCCATGATCAATCGTGTTGTCCTCCTGTGGGCCTCGGCGAAGGTGCCGGGCCTCCTCGAACCGAAACGGCGGGACGCGATCGTCGACGAAGTGCTGAGCAAGCAACGATCCGATGGCGGTTGGGAACTGTCTTCACTCGCCTATCCCCAAAGCGGCTGGGGGCTGTCTAAGCTTTTGCGGACATGGATCAGAGAGGATGGAACTTCGCAGGAACGAAACAGCGACGGCTACGCCACCGGCTTGATCGTTCTGGTTCTGCAGCAGGCGGGCCTCGACCGGAACAGTCCTCCGCTGACTCGGGGGATCTCCTGGCTGATGGCAAACCAGAACGCCGCTAATGGGTCCTGGCCCTCTTACTCATTAAACAAGCGACGCGACCTATCTTCAGACACCGGACGCTTCATGAGCGACGCCGCGACCGCCTATGCCGTACTGGCATTGATGGAGAACCAGCGGCCTACCAACCCGGTAGCGTCACTATCCGGCCGATGAGACTTTATCCTCTTCGGAATGCAAAGAACTTATGAAGGACTGCCGCAACTTCTACATTGATGGGAAATGGGTCAGCCCAATCGAAACCCGCGACTTTGAAGTCATCAACCCTGCGAGAGAACAGCCCATTGCGACCATCTCCCTCGGAAGTGCGGCCGATGTCGACCGGGCGGTCGGAGCGGCGAAGCGAGCATTCGAATCGTACTCTGCAACCACGGTGCAGGATCGGCTCGGGCTCCTGACACGGATTGTTGAAGTCTACAAATCGAAGATGGAGGAGATGGCGCAAACCATTTCGCAAGAAATGGGCGCGCCCATATCGCTATCGCGAGCAGCGCAAGCTCCTGCCGGGCTCGCCCATTTGTTAGAGATCGTAAAGGTTCTTGGACACTTCAAGTTTGAGGAACTGCATGGCTCTACTCTCATGCGAAAAGAGCCCATTGGAGTTTGTGGACTGATCACTCCATGGAACTGGCCCATGAACCAGATTGTCTGTAAAGTAGCGCCTGTCCTCGCTGCTGGTTGCACCATAGTTTTAAAACCGAGTGAACTCGCACCGCTCTCCGCTCATCTTTTCACCGAGATTCTCCATGAAGCGGGCATTCCTCCAGGTGTTTTCAACCTGGTAAACGGCGATGGCCCAACGGTTGGCACCGCCATTTCTTCGCACCCCGATATTGCAATGGTTTCTTTCACCGGGTCTACACGAGCCGGAGTTGCGGTGGCCACGGCTGCCGCTCCCAGTGTGAAGCGCGTCACGCAGGAACTGGGTGGCAAGTCCGCTAACATCATTCTTGATGATGCCGATCTTTCGAATGCCGTCGAAGAAAGTGTTCGCTCATGCTTTCGCAATAGCGGCCAGTCCTGCAATGCGCCCACTCGCATGCTGGTTCCCCGAATCAAGATGGCCGAAGTGATCGACGCCGCGCAGCGGGCAGCCAACGCAACCAAGGTTGGTGACCCGTTTACCGAAAGCACCAACCTCGGACCGCTGGTCAGCAGAACTCAGTTCGAGAGAGTACAGGGCTTGATCTACAAAGGAATCGAAGAGGGAGCGACTTTGGTCGCCGGTGGACCCGGCCGTCCGGATGGGCTCACGAAAGGCTACTTCGTGAAGCCGACTGTCTTCGCCAATGTCCGCAATGACATGACCATCGCGCGCGAGGAGATCTTCGGCCCTGTGCTCTGCATCATCCCTTATGAAAACGAAGATGACGCGGTACAAATCGCGAACGATACCCCTTACGGCCTGTCGGGATTCGTGACCTCTAGAGACATCGAGCGTGCCCGCCGCGTGGCCAAGCAAATTCGAGCAGGCAACGTACACATCAATGGTGCGCGAGTCGACTTTGGAGGATGTTTTGGCGGCTACAAGCAGTCGGGCAACGGCCGGGAGTGGGGTGAGGCAGGGCTTGAAGAATTTCTAGAGTTGAAGGCAATCTTTGGTTTCGCGACAACTGAGAAATGAAAGTCGTAACCTGTCGCATTTCATTACTATAGGTATGGGTTTGGCTGCGTCTTAAAACTGATTATCATTGACTCCTAAGGCTGCGTGTCGTACCTTAGTTGCAGTCGGAAACTGCAGCGATCTACCTCCCTGGGATCGGGTTCAGCAGGTTAATTCTCCCCCCTCTATCATTTGTTTTTGCGCTCCAGCCGCCTAAAAATTGGCGCGGGAACTGCAGCGTGGAGGAATCGATTGAGCATTGGAGATGGCTGGACCAAAACCTGGACCTACTTCAAGGACGAGTGGCACGAGGGCAACATCGGGATTATGGGGCCGCGCACTCATGCCGCTTGGCTTTGCTCGGTAGTGTTTGACGGTGCCAGATCGTTCGAAGGCGTCACGCCTGATATTGAACTCCACTGCGCACGCGTCAACGACTCCGCGAAGAAACTATTTCTTAAGCCGATAGTCCCAGCGGAAACCTGGGTCAAGCTCGCACGAGAAGGCATAAAACGGTTCGACAAGGACGCCGCTCTATACATCCGACCGATGTACTGGGCCGAAAAGGAAGGCCCGTGGGTGCAGGCACACGACCCCGAGTCTACTCAGTGGTGCCTCTCGATCTACGAGGCGCCGATGCGAACGCCCAAGGGCTTCTCCGTCACTTTGTCTCCGTATCGTCGGCCGACCCTGGAGACGATGCCGGTGGATGCCAAGGCCGGCTGTCTCTATCCCAATAACTCGCGATCGCTTTTTGAGGCCCACTCGCGCGGCTTCGACAATGCCGTCGTTTGCGACGCACTGGGCAACGTCGCTGAACTTGCAACTTCAAACGTTTTTATGGCGAACGATGGAATCGTGTTTACTCCGATTCCGAATGGAACGTTCCTGGCGGGCATTACTCGCCAAAGGGTGATCGGGCTCTTGCGTGATAACGGTGTAACCGTGGTCGAGAAGACTCTGACCTACCAGGAATTCGAAAAGGCCGATGAAATCTTCGCTACGGGAAACTATTCAAAAGTGGTTCCGGTAACTCGGATCGGCGACCGTTCCCTTCCCTTCGGCCCTCTGTATACCAAAGCCCGAGAACTCTATTGGAAGTTTGCGCATTCATGATCGGCGAATCACAAAGGCGACGAGAAACCGTGGGACGTAACCGCTGGCGCCGAGGTGCGTTGTGAACCCGACGCGGACTTCCACGATGGTCGAGATGCTTACTCCAATCTGGGAGCGGGTATTGCAACGCTCGTCCATCGAGGTCGAAGATAACTTTTTTGATCTCGGGGGAGACTCGTCGTTAGCCCTTGAACTGTTTAACGAAATTGCGCGCGCTTGCGGTCGAGAACTTCCACCGGTAACCATCTACTGCGCCCCCACGATTGCGGCTTTGGGCGCGGTGTTGGAACAACCTGCTGATCTCCGACTTCCGCCCCTGGTGTTGCTGAAGGATGGCCCCGCAGAACCGCCCCTCTTCATCACCCACGGCTTGGGCGGGAGCGTCATCGATTTCTTTCAAGTGGTAAAGCACATTCGGGCGTCGCACCCAATCCATGGAATGCAGGCGAAGGGTATCGATGGAGCCGAAGAGCCGTTCGATCGCATCGAGGATATGGCCGCGTTTTACCTCAAGGCGATCAAGCAAGTGCAACCCCACGGGCCCTATCTCTTGGCGGGTTATTCCCTCGGTGGCTTGGTAACTCTCGAAATGGCGCAGCAACTGACTGCGGTTGGCGAAAAAGTAGCTTTGCTGGGAATGCTGGACTCTTACCCAGACATACGCTACTTGTCGCTCGCACAGCGTGCGCGCCTAGTTGCGCGTTTGGCTCGGCGACGCGCTACTACCACCATGAAGTTGCCTTTCGGCGACGCTCTTTCTCTCATCATCCGGCCATCGCGACGCCGCTCAGGTGCTCCGAGAGTGTCTTATAAACCGCCGGTGGATGTGTCGCTATCCCCCGCCGTACAGCGTGCCCGCGAGTGTGCTTATTTGGCGCTGACTCGTTACAAGCCCCGGTTTTATCCCGGCAAGATCAAGTTCGTAAGGGCTGAGCTCCCCACTGACTTCCCTGCCGATCCGGCGGCGGTTTGGGCTCGCTTGGCGGCTGAGTTCGAGGTGGAAACGGTGCCGGGCGACCATCTGGGAATTATGTCTAGGCACTACGAGAAGTTGGCATCCGCGCTTTCTCGTTACGTAGAAGAAGCGCTCCGTTAACCCACCCACTACGAGCTATGTTTTGCCAACCCGCTTAAGGTCTGCTAAAGATAATCTGACGATCACAAGATGAACGGGGCGGAAAGTCTAATTCGCACGCTGCTGGCTGGTGGGGTCAACGTCTGTTTTACAAACCCTGGTACGTCGGAAATCCACATTGTTGCTGCGCTTGACCGGATTCCAGAAATGCGGTGCGTGCTGGGCCTGTTCGAAGGCGTGGTCACCGGCGCCGCCGACGGATACGCTCGCATGGCGGAGAAACCGGCATGCACGTTGCTGCATCTCGGCCCCGGACTCGGCAACGGCCTTGCGAATCTGCACAACGCCAGCCGGGCGCAGGTACCGATCATCAACGTGGTCGGCCAACATGCGACGTACCATCTCCATTACGACACACCTCTGGTCTCAGACATCGAAGGCATCGCGCGACCGTATTCCAAGTGGCTGAGGACTGCTCGCTCTTCTTCTGAGATAGGCCGTGACGCGGCGGAGGCCATGATCGCCGCCCGAACTGCGCCCGGCCAGATTGCGACCTTGATTGTGCCTGCCGATATTTCCTGGAGCGATGGCGGTTTGATCGGAGCCATCCCGGCGATGCATACATCTCCGCTGCCAGACGTTCGTGCTATCGACCGCACAGCCGCTATGCTCCGTTCGGGGTTGCGAACCGCTATCCTGATGGCTGGAAATGCGCTGTACGGCAAGGGACTGAACTGCGCTGGGCGCATCGCGTCGGCAACTGGGGCCAAGTTGCTGGCTCCCTATCCAATCACCCGCCTGCAGCGCGGAGCAGGACTTCCGAGAGTGGACCGCGTGCAATATGTCCTCGAACAAGGGATCGAACAGTTTAAGGAGTTCCGTCAGTTGATTCTGGTGGGCACGCAAGCTCCAGTGGCGTATTTTGCTTATCCCGGGAAAAATAGCGCGTTCCCCTCGCCAGAATGTGAAATCCACACGCTGGCGAAACCCGGCGAGGATTACGTGGGCGCGCTCGAAGCGCTCGAGGAAATCTTGTTGGTGCGCGGGACAAAAGCAGAGGTGGAAACAGAAGAACGGCCACCAATGCCAAGCGGAGAAATCACGCTGCCGGGACTCGCTGCCGCGGTCGGCGCACTCTTGCCCGAAAACGCAATCGTAGTCGATGAATCCATGACATCAGGGCGCGGGTTGATGGCCGCTACCAAGGGAACTCCGCCGCATGACTGGTTGGGAAACACGGGCGGCTCGATTGGAATTGCGTTACCACTAGCGGTAGGTGCGGCGGTGGCTTGCCCGGACCGCCGGGTATTGTGCCTGACCGCCGACGGCAGCGGAATGTACACACTCCAAGCGCTGTGGACCATGGCGCGAGAGGGTCTCAACGTTACGACTGTAGTCTTCGCGAACCACGACTACGCCGTTTTGAGACGTGAATTTTCTTATCTCGGCGTGGGTAGTCCAGGGCCTCGGGCAGGCGCGATGTTCGAGATAGGGCATCCCGACCTCGACTGGGTACAGCTGGCAAAAGGTATGGGAGTGCCGGGATCGCGGGTGACTTCGTTGAAGGCTTTTTCTAAGGCGCTGCGTGAAGGATTTGAGACCGAGGGTCCGAGGCTGATCGAGGTACCTTTGTAGAATTGCTGTGCCAGCAGAATCCGGCTGCGATAGATCCTCTCCCTATTCGATCATGATTGAGAGGTCGAACGAAGGTCTTAGATAATTACCGGAAGACTTTTCAGGCCTCGGAATCCAAACGTAGAAGCCCACTCTGGACGCGGGCCAGCGAGCTTCATCTCCGGAAAGCGCTGCACCAGATTCAGAATCGCAATCTGCCCCTCTAGCCGCGCTAGTTGGGCTCCAATGCAAAAATGCAAACCCGCACTGAACGCCAGGTGTTGGTTGTTCAGCCTCTTCAGGTTTAATCGATCCGGCTCCTTGAATTGTTTGGGATCCCGGTTCGCCGCACCGAGCATGCACAGGACCGTCCATCCCTTCCGTATGGGCCGGCCGCAAACCTCGATATCTTCCTTGAGTACGCGAGCAGTGAATTGTACCGGGCTCTCGTAACGCAAAAGCTCCTCTACTGCGGAGCGGATCATCTCGGGTGTTTCTCGTAACTCCGCTGTTTCTTGCGGGTGCTTCAGTAGCGTGTACATTCCGTTGCCAATCAGATTTCGAGTCGTCTCGTGCCCGGCGAAAAGCAGGGCGATGCACTGCGCGTAGAGCTCTTCTTCGGTCAGCACTTCCCCTTCTTCCTCGATGTCGATGAGAAGGCTGATCAAGTCGTTCCCTTTGTTGCGTCTCCGTTCCGCCACGGTCTTTCGGAAAAACTCAGTTAATGCAATCAGAGCATCTTGCGCCCCGCGTGCCTGTTCTACTGTTGGATTGGGATTACCTCGGAAGGCTGCGATGGCCCGCGACCAACTCACGAATGTGTCACGCAACTCCTGCGGGATTCCGAGCATTTCCAAAATGATGCGCACTGGCAGGGGATTCGCGAATTCGCGCAACAGCTCGACCTCGGAACCGCGCTGCAACGACTTTAGCATTTGATCGACGGTGGCCTCAACTTGCGGACGCAAGCTTTCAACTACCGCAGGCGAGAATCCCTTGTTAAGAAGTTTCCGCAGCCGAGTGTGCTCCGGCGGGTCCATGAAGATCATCCACAAGCCGAACATGCGCGCAAGCTCGCTGAACTCGGCCTGGCGGCTGAGCGGCAGGGATAATAACATCTGCTTCGCACGCTTTGCGGATAGCCTGGGATCTTTAGCAATCGAGGAGCACTCGGCGTGGCTGACAATCGACCATACCGACCATTTGCCGCCGACTTCAAGGTGATGCAAAGGACCTTCTTCATGCAGTCGGGCGTATGTGGGATACGGGTCCTGTAGAATTTCGTCGTTGAAGACAACTTTCTTGTCACGAGCGATAACCTTGGACAACCGTCCTCCTCGCAATATCTGAATTTCAGTCGCGCAGAAACCAGTCGGAAGTCGGAAGTTATCCAACCCGTAGACGCTGCCAAATCAATTCCACAGTTTGGACTTTCCCATTCACCGGCGTTGGGGGTGTAACCAATGTAATTTGATCACCCTGGAACTTTACGCTGCGGACCAGTTCCTTATTTACATAGTTCTGAATCGACGAGATTTCGATGTAATGGGTTACCCTGTCACCCCTAAGCGCGTACCGCCCCGCATAAGCAAGAAATGTCTTAAACGCCTCGGCCTGCTCTTCCTGCTGCGCGCCGACAGAGAGCGGCTTTCGGCCGCCGTAGCTGATGAGGGCGGTTACTCTACCATCCGCAGTGTAGGTAAGAAAACCCACAGGGTTGGGGCCATAGGGAGCCTCGCTTCGCTCCCCTGTCTTCGTTGTGCCGGAAGCGGACACCAGCTTCCAGTTACCTATAAGTTTATCGTTGGAATGCCCGAGTCCACCAGCTTCAGCCATCGCTTAGAATTGCAGTTCGCCTAACTCCCCGTTCGATTCTAAGTCCGCGAAATACGGGTGTAAAGCGGCCCCGTCAGGACGAGGCCGTTTATGAAGCACGGTGTGACTGAGAAAGGATGTAACCAGACACTTGACACTCTTCGCTCTCTCATTAAAGTCTTTGAGTATAGCGATTTGACAGACGCTTCGCGCGAAGTCTAAACTCCGCGGTTCTGCCTAAAGAGGTCTGGTTGGTAAAGGAAAACTATGACACCAGAATTGGAAGGCAAAGTCGGGCTTGTGACGGGCGGGACTTCGGGGATTGGCCGCGAGACCACCGTGCTTTTCGCCAAGGCGGGAGCCAAGGTGGTGGTTGCGGGACGGCGCGAACGGGAAGGCGAGGAAACATTGGAGATGGTGCGCGCCGCCGGTGGCGACGGCCTCTTTGTAAAAACCGACGTGTCGAAGGCCCCCGAAGTTGAAGCGCTGATTCAGAAAACGGTGGAGAAATTCGGCCGCTTAGATGTCGCCTTCAATAATGCTGGAATCGAGGGTGTCCGGGCGCCCATCGTCCGACAAACCGAGGAAGACTGGGATCGGACCATGGAGATCAATCTCAAAGGTGTCTGGCTATGCCTGAAGTACGAAATTCTCCAGATGCTCAAGCAAGGCAGCAGCGGAGCTATTGTAAACATGGCGTCGATTACCGGCCTGGTCGGTGCCGTAGGGGCAGGGGCGTACAGTGCGAGCAAACATGCTGTGATAGGTCTGACGCAGACCGCCGCATTGGAAAATGCTAAAAGCGGGATTCGGATTAACGCGGTCTGCCCTGGATTTACCGAAACGCCCATGGCGGATCGGATTTTTCGGGTTCCGGGAGTTCACAAATACGTTCTCAGTTGCCATCCAATCGGGCGTTTGGGAAGGCCCAAAGAGATCGCCGAGGCTGTCGTATGGATGTGCTCCGACCGCGCCTCTTTCATGACCGGCCAGTCTCTGGTTCTCGATGGCGGCTTCCTGGCGGGTTCCAATTCTCCCAGCTAACTATACGGCTGGCATTCCTAGAAGTAATGTATTGGCGCTATCTCGGCACTTGTTGGAGAGCAAACTTTGTCTACTTCAGATGAAGTATTTTGCACATTGCGAACGTTTGAGATGTGTGTAAACTGCTTCATGCCTCTTGAAGTCAAAGAGGTGGTTCTTCTTAATTCCGTCACCACTGGTCTCCAGTGATTGAGAAATTCCGGAGGGATCAGTTGTAAGTGGCACTGTGACAGAGAAATGGGAAATTCAGTTAATTCGTTTAGCTCAAACCCGCAGCAGCCTCCCGCAGATGTGAAAGTCAAACGCGGACAGGTACCGCCCGGCCCTGAAGAGAAATATAGACGCAGTGAAGACCTGCTGGAATGGATGGGGCGTCAGTTCGGAACCTTCGGCGACATCTACAAGGCCTCAGTGTTTGGGGCTACCGTATATGCGACCAGGAACGTCGAGTTTGCAAACCACGTTCTGGTTGAGTACTCGCAAAACTACGTGAAAGGCCAGTACATCCGACGGGTTGCCTATCTTCTCGGTAACGGCCTCATGGTCAGCAAGGGGGATCTCTGGAAGCGGCAGCGCCGAATGATACAACCAGCGTTCAATCATAAGTCAATTGGGGGCATGACGAACCTGATTACGACCGTCAATTCGAGACTCCTCGGGAAATGGCAACTGGCGGCGCGGAGAAACGAAAGTGTCAATGTTACGCGCGACGTCAGCAGCGTGGCCCTCGAGGTTGTGCTCCGCTTCATTCTGGGCGAAGATTACGAACAGGTTGGGTTCCATTTTGATCTCCTCATGGAAAATGCGCGCGACATGGCATTCGCACGCTCGTTCCGAGCACTAGGAAAGATCATTCTGCAAATCGTGGAACAAAGACGAACGAATCGCGTGACTTCAACAGACGCTTTGAACATGCTCATGGAGGCGCGCGACCTGCAGAGTGGTCAATCGATGGAGGACAGCCAACTGATTAGTGAGATTCTCACGTTAATCGTTGCGGGTCACGAGACCACGGCCAGCACTCTGAACTGGACTTGGTATCTGATCTCTCAGCACCCGGAAGTCGAACAAAGGCTATCTAACGAACTCAACAACGTGGCGACACTGTCTGAGTTCGATGATCTGCCTAGGTTTCTCTATACACGGCAAATCATCGACGAGGCCATGCGTTTATATCCTCCAGGTTGGCTGACGACCTGGAAAGCCTTGCGTGACGATTGGCTGGGCGAGTATTTCGTTCCGGCGGGAACTGAAATCTATGTTCCACCCTACTTCATTCAGCGCCATCCAAAAATATGGGAGGAACCAGACCGCTTCAATCCGGATCGGTTTCGTCCTGACAATCCAATCAATCGTCATCGATTGGCGACGATTCCTTTTTCCGCAGGGCCGAGGAACTGCGTTGGAGCGCTTTTTGCCCGTATCGAAATGCAGATTCATCTCATGACAATCGCCAGATACCTGCGGTTGAGATACATTCAATCGAAGCCGATCGAGCTCGACGCCGGCATAAACCTGAGAAGCAAGTATGACTTCATCATGTACCCCGAAGCCAAAATAGCTGAGAACTCGCAAGTCGAAGAGAAAATCCCAGCGTAGTAGGAATTTGGATTCCGCCTCGAACCTTTGGAATTCCTGAAACAGCGTTTGTAGTCACGCAAAGCGCGGATCGGTATGTTGTCAAATTCCGGCCCGAACGAACGTGCCGAAATCGAACGAGTTCATGATCCAGCGCCATTTCGTCTAAGCTGTGTAAGCTTTGGCCTTTGGCGTCAGTTTTCGAGCAAGAGATGGCGCAGTCCGAGCAAGCATCCATTTGATCAACAGTTTCCAGGTAAGGTCAGTTCTCATAGCCCTGCATAAGGCCTCTCGTGCTTCCTCGTACTGTCGCTGCTCCAAACACCAATTTGCCCAAGCGCTGTGAGTTTGTCCGAGGCTGCGCACGATGATTTTTCTAATCCCCGGCGGCAAGTTCGCATCTCTTAACCATTTCTCCAGCATTCGCTGTTTATTCTGAAGACGAACTTCTGCTCTCTCCCATGGCCGAATTATCGATGGTGCGGGGCTACGGTCCAGCTGCACCAATACCCTATTGACGTAACAAAAGGAGGTGACAAGGGACAGTCGGTGGTTAAAATCGTGGTCTTCGCAAAACTGAATGCCTGGATCGAATCCGCCAATCTGTCTAGCCAGTTCAGAGCGAACGAGAAGAGAAGTGACCCAGAAATGATCGAACGTCCAAGCCAGTCTTTCGACCACATTCTCGGCGAGCCCGATTTCTTGGGCGTAGGTCCTTCCAGTCTCGCGAAAGGAGGTCGTCTCCATTCCCGAATCGTTGATTAGCCGCGCATCAGTGATGCATGCGCCGCATACGTCCTTGTAGACTTCAGCTGCGCGGACTTGCCAATCCAGCTTGTCCGGGTACCAGGTGTCATCCGAATCCAGGAACGCAATCCATTCGCCACGCGCTTCTGCTATTCCGCGATTGCGGGCCGCACTCGACCCCTGATTAGCTTGGAGGATATAGCGAAGTGGCGGGGCGGTGGCAGCGCGGCTCCTGATCAAGCTTTCAACGGAGTGTCCGGTACCGTCTTCGGAACCATCATCGACGACAATGACTTCGAAGTTGGAATAGCTCTGTGCGAGAACGCTGTCGAGCGCAGCAGTAACTTGACACCGCCGATTGTAGGTGGGGATAACAACGGAGACAAACGGTTTATAAGCCATGAGAATATTGGAGCCGCTGTGTAAGAGCCGTTGCCGTTAAAATGGATGACTCCGGCGTATGTCTACGGCTGTTCGTAAACCGCGCCATAGGGGGAGGTGTTTCCCTTCAACACGTGCGACCGGATGCGAAGCATTTCAGCGAACATGCAGATGCCGTCGCGCAACGGGTTAACCCGCGAACCTTTGTGATCGGCCCAGACGACGGCTACTTCGCTAACCGAAAATTCAAACTTTCTTGCCAGACAGAGCAATTCCGGGTCAAACCCCCAGCGCTCGATCTTCTGCAGAGGAAAAATTGCTAGAGCGCTACGCCGGGTAAAAGCCTTGAAGCCGCATTGTGTGTCTCTGAAATTCAAGCCCAGGATGATGTGAGTAACGAGGTTAAAGATCCGCCCGAAGAGCTGACGATGCAACGACTGCTTCCGGATCTGCAGATGCGGATCTAGCCAGCGCGAGCCAATGGCCACGTCCGCGCCATTCGCCAGCGCGGCAAACAATTTGTCGGCTTCCTCGATCGGAGAGGAGAGGTCGGCGTCGCTGAACAGAAGGACGTCGCCGTTCGCGTGGAGCATTCCGCTGCGGACGCAGTATCCCTTGCCTCGGTTTTCGGGACTTTCCAGCAACTGTACTTCCGGATGCTTCCGAGCATACTCTCGCACAATCTCCCGCGTGCCGTCACTCGAGCCGCCATCGACCACGATGACTTCAGCGTTCCAGCCACGCCTCGCAATGTAGGCGAGAATTTTGTTCAAAGTATCTGCGATGCCTGCGCTCTCATTGAACGCCGGAGAGACGATGCTGTAGGTAATTGCGGCCAGATGGAGCTCCCTGTCGGCGGCCCTTATGAGCCGGCGCTAGATGCAGACCCAAAGCGGAAGTTGCTCTGAGATGCCTTTCAGTTAAATCGTCATCGCGATTGGTTGCTGTATTCGGCAATCTTCGCCAAGTCGGCTTTTGCAATTTTCCCGCTTGGCGTCATGGGCATGGTTGAGACAAAGAAAATATGGGACGGTCGCTTGTACGGGGCAAGGTATTTTGCGGCGTATTCGGCCAGATCAGTTTCTGTCAGAAGCGAACCTCGTGACATTTGAACGAAGGCCAGAATCTCCTCATCTCCTTCGGTCGTTCGGCCGACCACTGCCGACTGCGCCACTGCAGGATGGGCATTGAGCACGGCCTCGACTTCGGCAGGATAAACGTTGAAGCCAAATCGGATGATGAGATCCTTCGTGCGCCCGACAATGAAGAGATTCTCATCCTCGAAGCGGGCAAGATCACGAGTGTTAAACCATCCCTCTGCATCGATTGCGGCCGCCGTTTCTTCGGGCGCGCGATAATAGCCCTTCATGACGTTGGGCCCGCGCACCCATAACTCACCCACTTCCCCCACGGGCACGGGTTGCCGATCGGGTCCAACCAATTTGGATTCGACTCCCGGAAACATCGGGCCAACTGAGTTATCGTTACGGGGCGGCTCTTCGATCCGTACTTGCGCAATGTTAGGAGAACACTCCGTTATGCCATAACCGTGGTGGAGAGGTCGGCTGAAGAGGCGTTCCACCGATGACTTGAGGGCAGAGGGCAGCGGGGCTCCTGAACAAGAAATGATCCGGAGGGCGGGAAAGTCGAACGACTGCAAGTTTCTCATCTTCGCGTACTGCAAGAACAACGAAAACATGGAGGGAACGCCCAACATGATCGTTATTCCATCTCTCTCGAGCGCGACCCGCGCAGCCACGGGATCGAATCGGGGCTCAAGATAGATGGTTGCTCCGCTGAGCAGGGTTCCAACGAAAACTATCGAGAGCCCGACGATATGAGACAGGGGCAGAATGCCATAAAGCCGGTCTTCTGAGTTCAAGGACCGGATCTTTGCGGCTCCCGCAGCCGAGAAGAGCAGGTTGCTATGCGTCAACATGACGCCTTTCGGAAGGCCAGTTGTGCCCGACGTATAAATCAAGGCAGCGACGCGACTCCCGATGTCGGCATCGATCGGCTCGGGTTGAACGTTCTCATTGAGAGGGCCAAGGCCTATGCGCCCTAACTCGCGCACCTCTTCTACCAATGCTCCGTGGCGACTCGCATGTTTGGTAGCATGCGCAGACACACTCGTCGTGTAGACGACGCGCCGAGCTTCGCAGTGATCACGAATGGCATCGATCTCGCGCGCCGACAAACGTGCGTTCACCGGCACGGGCCACGCGTCCAGACTGGCGACTGCCAGCAAAACGGCCGCAAATTCCCGGCAGTTTTCACCGACAATCATGAGCCGATCACCGGCTCGCACCCCGGAGCCGCGAAGCCAGTCCGCAGTCTGCGAGATGATTCCCCCGAACTCTCGATACGTCCAGCTGCCGTTCGGATCTACGACAGCTTTATGATCGGGTGAACGCTCGGCCCATGGCTTCACAACATCGCTGATGCGAGCTGGGATAGCGAGGAGAACGTCGAATGCGGGACTCTCAGGCATGGGCGCGGTCAAACTATTTCGTGATTGATGAAGTGGGTCGTGGCTTGCGAACTTGAACCACAGTGGGAAAGCTGAGAGTCTCCGCCTTCTTGATCAACACGTACTCCAGCCAATTGCCATAAATGGCCGTAGCCGACGAGTGCCACGTCTTATGTAGCGCGCCAACCAAAACGGCTTCGGGAAAATTTCCCATCAGTTCTTCCCGGCGGTCGGGCAGGACAGAATCTCGAAAATCGCTAAGAAGGTTGGCCCCTGTTCCGTCGAAATAATTCCTCGGCATGGAGGGGTAGGTCTCTCGCTCCCGCCTCAAGAAGCGCTTGATATCTCTCCGGTATTCTTTCAGAAGAGTCTGCGCGCCATACTCCGGATGACCCTGGAAATGTAAGAACAGACTCTGCTTTTTCTTTTTCACGAACGAGTCTACGCCACCCTCGGCTGATTGAGTCAGCACCAGGTAGCCACATGCTGCCAACGCGTCAGCTGGCACTTCGTTCCATCGAGAATGTGGGAATCGCACCAACTGCCCCGTACCGTCGGTGAGCGGATGATTTGCTGTCTTAGCGAAGTCAAACACACCAAATTGTTTGTCGTTCAACGGGCAGCGCTGGATGCCATCGCTATGCAGGACACCCGCATGTGCTGCCAGGCAGGACAAGATGGTCGAGGTCGTGTTGCTTTCCGCCCAGTCCAAAACGTTCGCCAGCGCCGACCAGTAGGGTTCATTGCGCAGGTTGGGCTGCCGGGGCTCAGTTCCGGTCATAATGACAGCGTCGAAGCGGCCATTCAACAAATCGTTGGTGCCGAAGTAGAAGCTGTTCAGATGCTGCTGTCCTCGTTCTCCTCGAGGAACTCCAGTTAGCGAGTAGAGACCGAGCAACACGGGAACGTTGCCGGACGCCGCCTCGAGTAGTTCGAAAAACTGCATTTCAGTGTCTTCAAGCGCCGAGTCCGGCATATTGTTGATGAAGGCGACTCTGACGCCTTCCCTGCCCGTATAGTTGTCGTCCAAGACTGGAGAGCGCAATGTCTCTCGCTCAGCCCAACGAGGCGGCACCCGCCCGCCTTCGACAATCAACGGCATGTCACCCCTCCCCCACGCTCGACGACCGCAGAAACAGTGCTACCTTGCACTTTCCAACGCCTGCCCCAAATCCTCGAGAATGTCGTCTATGTGCTCGATGCCCACACTCAGTCGAATCATCTCCGGCGTAACACCAACTTTTTCCTGTTCTTCGGGGGTTAGTTGCCGATGAGTTGTCGATGCCGGATGACACGACAACGACTTGGCATCCCCCATGTTCACCATCCGCTTGAACAGGCGAAAAGCATTGAAGCACTTGCGGCCACCCTCATAGCCACCTTTGACGCCAAACGTGAGCAGCGAGCAGAAGTTGGAGCCCAGATATCGATGGGCCATCGGATAGAGCGGATTGTCCGGAAACCCGACGTAGTTTACCCAATCAACCATAGGATGAGCCCGCAGAAATTCAGCAACCTTGCGCGCATTCTCCACATGGCGCTCCACCCGCAGCGCTAGCGTCTGAATCCCTTGCAAGAACAAGAATCCGTTAAACGGAGAAAGCGTGGCTCCAGTATTTCTCTGGCATACCGTCCGGCAGCGCGCCACGAACGCGGCTTCTTTGTAATGATCGACGTAGACCACGCCGTGATAGGCAATCTCTGGCCGATTGAACATATAAAACTTTTCTGGGTACCGTCGCCAGGGAAACTTGCCGCCATCCACAATCATTCCGCCGATACTGGTGCCGCCCCCCCCGACGAATTTCGTCAGGGAATGCACCACGACATCGGCGCCATATTCGATAGGCCGCAACAGAATCGGAGTGGCAACCGTGTTATCGACCACCAGAGGCACACCGTGCTTGTGCGCGACTCGCGCCAGGCCTTCGATGTCGGCGACATTTCCTGCCGGATTTCCTACGCTCTCGCAATACACCGCGCGGGTATTCTCGTCGATCAACTTCTCCACGTCCTCGGGGCGATCCGTTGCCGAGAAACGCGAACAGATTCCCCGCTTCGGAAAGATGTGCGCGAGAAGAGTGTAAGTAGCGCCGTACAGCTGCGGCAAAGAAACGATATTGTTCCCCGCTTCGGCGATATTGATAAGCGCGTATTCGATCGCGGCCATCCCGGAGCTGACGCTAAGTCCGTCGACCCCACCTTCAAGCGCGGCCATGCGCTTTTCCAGCACCGTGTTTGTAGGATTGCCGATGCGAGTGTAGATGTTTCCTTCGACTTCCAGATTAAATAAAGCGGCGCCGTGTTCTGCGCTGTCAAACTCGAACGCGACCGTCTGATAAATGGGCACAGCCACGGCTTTCGTCGTGGGATCGCCGTCGTACCCGGCGTGAATCGCGATGGTCTCCCGCTTCATACGTTCATCGGCCTTTTAAGTCGCAATCGAGTTCTTGCTTTGCCGTAGTAGCAACCTTTGCCACCAGGCTGGAAGCAGGACTCTGCGCTAATGCCTTCGCGATGGTTTGCGTGACACGCCGAGCAGCGAAGCCCGCTCCAAACGCAAACCGCATTACCGGTCCGAAGCTATTCGCAGCCGCAACCCCCACGAAATAAATGCCGGGAACAGAGGACTCAAAACTCGACGACAACATCGGGCTGCCTTGGACGGTCTTAAGTCGCGAACGAATTTCAGAGCTGAGGAACTTCAACCGCTCCAAATCCACTCTGTAGCCTGTCGCCGCAATGACGTGTTCCGTCACAATCTCTCGCTCACTGCCGTCGGCGGCCCGAACACTTAAATGGACTCTGCCATTCTGAACTTGGGCTCTTTGCGGCGTGCACCCGAGATGCAACGGCACCTTGCCAATCACTTTGTCGCGAATGAACCATCCCCCCGACGGACCCAGGGTTCGTCGCACGGCTTCCACTCGAATCCGCTCCGGCAAATAGTGAAAGGCCAGCGGCGAGTTGGCGAAAAAGCGCGAGCGCATCCCCGGACCAAGTCCGGACTGCGGATGCCTGATCTGCTGCCAGCGGGAACGTGGCTTGCCCGTCGGCTGGCTGTGAAACTTCAACTCCTGCCTGCGACTGACGAGCTGCACCTGAGCTCCAGACTCGTGAAGCAATCCTGCCAGATCCATTGCAGAGGATCCGCCACCGATCACAACCACGTCGCGGCCTCGAAACGGTTCGAGTTCGCGATGCCGAGCGCTATGCGAGAGAACCTCCGTTGGCAGATGCGCCAGGCTCTCGGGAATATAAGCGAAGTGGGTAATACCGATTGCAAGCACAACCTTGCGAGCCTGCACCGTTTCACCGTCCTCAAGTTGCAAAAGGAATCCGCCCGGCAGCCGCTCGACCTTGGCCACCAGCTTGTCTTCGAGCTCCGGCACCATGCGTTCCCTGAAGGCCAGTCCGTACGCCGTGAAAGTCTCAAGGCGCACCGGTATGCCGGTATCGGCATACTCGATACCCCGTTCCGCGCAAAACTGCCGTAGCGTAAAAGCGCTCTCAGGATCGTAGATGTCGGACGCGAAGCCATCCGACTTGAGCATCATGCCCTTCGGCATGTGCGCGAGCCAACTGTCCATCGGCCGACCGAAAATGCGGAATGGAATACCGCGACGGCGGAAATGTGCGGCCACGGAAAGTCCATATGGACCTGCTCCAATAATTGCAGTCTCTAGCATAAGTTTAGGAATTACTCCAAGGGTCGTTTCACGTTCTGATTTGGCACCCGATACTCGAGTACCGTCAAGGGAGGATTCCTACCATACTAGCACGCTGGCGCAAGGCCGTGCTATGCAGGAGTTTACTCCGTCAACTGCTTTGGTTTCTATGAGATAACGCCTGCCCCCCCCCCCCGACGACCGCTGCGTTTATCTGTGCGGGAGGGCGATTGCCCAGAACGCAGACTCACCCGTCTGAAGGTCGGCTGACGCACGACCGAATTCTGATCCGCGTCAAGGGCTAAATGGGGCCGTAGAGCCTAGGTCTTATTGCGAAGTTTTCTTTCGACAAAGGCGACAACAGTCTTCACCGACTCAAGGTTGTCCGGAACCACGTCCTCATCTTCCACGACGATTGCAAAACTCTCTTGGAGAAAGACAACCAGTTCGAGGACACCACTTGAGTCGATCACATTATCCAGAAGAGACTCGTCATCACGCAGTGCTTCGGTCCGGCCAAATAGATAGTTGTTTACGAGAAAGGTTCGGATTTCGCGTTCGATGTCTGTGGTTAGCATATTTTTGAATGGACCCGCCTATCGGTTTGTGAATTCATACAGCTAGGAACTGAGTTAGAGAACTCCGATCAAACCCGTGTCGTTCTTGGTGCTGCTTGGCCCTGCCGGCCTCGAACCTATCGACAAGTACACCCGTTGCATCAAACATCCCATCCTTGTTGATACCATATGCGACAGCATACCTCTTAAACCTTCGTTTTCAAGCTTAGGGCATCTGGACCTGAGAACCCGCCGAATTGTTACGTGTCTTAAGTGATACTATGGCAGCTGTTTTTTCACAGCGCCTAGTTTCCGGATGCGGGTTACGCACGGGATTCCTGAAAACGGCTGCAAAATGGTCGCGAATAGTCAGTATTCAAACTACTTGACCGTATCAGCAGTTTGCGCGTTGGTTGCGTCTTCCGTCCTGCTCTTCTTTGGCACGGGCCCCCATCCAGTGTGTTGGCTGACTTGGGTTGCCCCTTTGCCAGTTCTCCTAATCGCTGCGCACGTTCGTGGGCTGCCAGCATTCGCGATAGCTACGATGTCTTGGTTTATCGGCAGTTTGAATATGTGGCATTACTTCGGACCGCTACTTGAGATGCCGACAAGCGTAGCGTTTCTTGTTCTTCTGGCGCCTTCCTTCATCTTCGGCATTGCCGTTCTGATTCACCGTCACTTGATCCGCCGTGGTGCGCTGTCGCAAGCAGCCTTTGCGGTTCCTACCGTGTGGGTTCTCTATGAGTACATCTCTTCCGTGCTCTCGCCACATCGTACGCTTGGAAATCTGGCTTACACCCAGATGGGCTGCTTGCTTGTGCTCCGCTTGGCTTCTGCAATTAGCCTCTGGGGAGTCAGCTTTTGTTTGTTCCTGCTGCCCTCCACAGCTGCAGCATTGTTCAGCACGCGAGGCAACAAGATGCAACTCTTGAAGGCTCTCGGTGTCCTGGGAGCGATCTTCCTTATGGCTGTAGCGGCTCACCTCGTATCACGCTTCCGTGAGATTCAACTGACAACGAACCAGGAAATGCCGGACTATCGCCAACTTTTTGATCGCACTACCGTCATGATCCCGATGAGAGATGGGGTCCGGCTCTACACCGAGATCTATACCCCTCGACAACGCCCGCCTCAGCGAATGCCTTTTCTGATGGAGCGAATGGTCTATACGCTGGAAAGCGATACCATCCGTTACACGCCCAATCTCGCTGATTTCGCCGAGATGTTTTCCGACAAATATATTTTCGTGTTTCAGGAAATCCGCGGCAGATATTCCTCCGAAGGACAATTTGTGATGTTCCGGCCGCTCCGTGACCGCACTGATCCAACCGCGATAGACGAGACAACCGACACATCCGACACGATCGATTGGCTCCTAAAGAATGTTCCCGACAACAATGGGCGCGTGGGATTGTTTGGCATTTCCTACGGTGGCTGGCTGGTAACGATGGCTTTACTCGATCCGCACCCAGCTCTGAAAGCGATCTCCGAGCAAGGTGCGCCGGCCGATCAGTTCCTTGGCGACGACTTCCATCGCAACGGCGCCTTTCGCCTCAGTTACGGCTTTGAATTTTCTGCGGCCATGGAACCCTCGAAGACGAGTTTCTCCTTTCCATTTGATAAACACGATATGTTCGATTGGTATCTTTCACTCGGGCCGCTTTCGAATATCAATGCGCTCTACGTCCATGGCAAATTGCCAACGTGGAATAATTTTGTAACGCATCCGAACTACGACGAATTCTGGACGAAGCGGGCATTCCACCCCTACCTCTCTGAGTTAAAGACCGTCGTTCCAGTCTTAAACGTAGCCGGCTGGTGGGACCCTGAAGCTCTCTATGGACCGTCGAAAATCTACGAAGATCTGGAAGCACATGACATCGACCGTAAGAATTGCCTGGTCATAGGCCCGTGGAACCATGCCGGCTGGATGCATACGCACGGTACCAAACTCAGCGTAGTAAATCTCGGGAGTGATACCGGCGCATTCTTCCGACGAAACATTCAAGCCCCGTGGTTCGCGTACTGGCTGTACGGCACTGGCAGCCTGCCAGTAAAAGAAGCGATGATCTTCGAGACTGGATCCAATCAGTGGAAATCATATGACACTTGGCCGCCGCAAACGGGAATAACTCGGCGCCAGCTCTACTTCCATGCGCATGGACAGCTGTCATTCGATCCGCCACCAGAAACCGACGGCGCCTTCGATTCGTACATCTCCGATCCGGCAAACCCCGTTCCCTATCGTCAACGCCCGATCGAAGTAACCTATTCGACGGGCAGCCGCTGGCACACCTGGCTTTTACAGGACCAGCGGTTCGCACAGGGACGGTCCGATGTCCTGACATGGTCGACGCCTCCGCTTATGGAAAACCTGACGGTATCAGGAGACATCGCGGCGCATCTCTTCGCGTCCACGTCAGGCACCGACAGCGACTGGGTGGTAAAGCTCATCGATGCGTACCCAGAAAATTATTCAGAAGACCCAAAGCTGCAGGGATACGAGCTGATCATTTCGGATGAAGTGCTCCGCGGCCGTTTTCGCGAAAGCTTCGAGAATCCAAAACCACTCGAGCCAAACCAGGTCACACCGATTACGATAGACCTACACTCAAATGATCACACGTTTCTGAAGGGCCATCGCATTCTGGTGCAGGTGCAAAGTACCTGGTTTCCCGTGATCGATCGCAATCCGCAGAAGTATATGCCGAATATCTTTGTTGCTACTGCTGCCGACTACCAGAAAGCGACGCAGCAAATCTATCGTTCCCAACAGTATCCTTCGAATGTTGAAATTCCCGTATGCGTGCGTTAATAGCGAGCGATCTGCGCTGGCCGGAGACTATTCAGAATATCCAAGGGATCGCATCCCTGAAGGTGCTTCTTGCGCGATGATCCAACGCTCATATCAACTAGGCTGAGATCGTACCGAGCTGTGGCCGACAACTACGGAGAGCGCGACCTCTTCTTTGATTTTAATACCTAGCCAGGACTCAAACTTGCGAAAGTTGAAATTGCCGCTAATCAGATCCTCATATTTGATCTGAAATGCAGGAAATCCGACTGGCAACTCGGACCAACTTAGGGCAACGCGGTTCCAGTATCTGGCAAACCCGGCGGCCGAGTCGACCCGCAGATCGCGATAGTAAAGCGGATGCCAGTTCGCATCGGACAATGACACGCAGGAGTCGTAGGGATGACGAGATAGAATCACAAACCTCGCGTTGGGATACAGCCAATGGAGGAGACTGGCTTCAGCCGCTCCTAGCCGAACCTCCTTCAGCCCCCAGCGGCCAAAACCGAGCCGGCGAGCCGGATCACCGAGCCATCGATCAAAGAGACTTCGAAGTGCCAGTCGGAAATCGTCACCGAAGGGGATAGCGTCGCAATCCAGGACGTCGCCAGCGAAGATGAAGTTAGGTTGTCCGGGAGAGGTCGGGTCCGCCACTTCAAATCCGGTGGACTTAGAGAACAATTCACCATTTCCGTGACTCTGGACACAAGCGTCTTTTCGCCGAGCGGCTCTCCCCAGAGAAAGAGATGTGGATCGGTAACCAAGATACGCTGAAGCAGGGTCGAGCCCGTTCTCCAACCAGTGGAGAGCAAGAAAATTGGCGCCTGTGCATCCGTCGTTCCGTCGACCCCGGATCCATTAGTTTGCAATGCCGCGATGGATTCGGCCAGATGCTCCACTTTTGCAAAAGTCACCGGTGCGCGCCGCACCCAATGCCCGACCTCGTGCGAGAAGCGGCGCATCGCATGCCAGAGTTCGCCTGCCCGGCTCCTGCTCGCTCTACCCCACAGTACAGGGCCGCGCACCACTGTCCAGAGGTCGGTATTTTGCAACTCTTCACGCACCGAGTGACATCCTTAAGCCCCGAATTCGTATTCGATACGATCACCCGCCAGTTTTGCAAAAGCTAGGTGGGCGTGTTCAGCTCCGAAGCCTTCGATTCGCCATTTACCATCCTGTTCGACCACGTGCATCTTACTACGCAACCTCCACCAAACATCAACTTCTCCCGCAAGGGCGAACCAGATTCTTTGCCTGGCGCCCAACTGGCGCAAGAACCTTAACAGATCTCGATACACGCCTTGTGCATTCTCTTCGATCACGTAATCCGGGTGGACAATAAAACTCACCAGGCCATGCTTCTGCATGATCAACTCTGTCTGAGTCTTCCATAAGTTCAGTGAATAATCGTTGAGCAAGTGGAACAGCATGTAATCTTGCGTAGTCGTAACAGGAATCTCCAGAATGTTCCCGACGAAATAGGGCATAACCGTACAGCACCCACCCCGCTGGGGATCGAGATGCGCTACGTTCGGAACGGACATGTCGAAGGAGAAGTCGAGAGAATCATACCAATTAAGATTTCTGTAAAGAACCGCAGCCCGGAAACCTTTGGTCTTGTAGGCCTTGCCATATTCATTGATCTTCTTTGCACGTTGCAGGAATTCCTCGCGATCGCGAAAGAGATGGCCATCGTGGTTCAGGTCTTGAATATTTACTTCGAACCCTCTGTCGCGGATGCCTTCGATAAAGGCAGGAGAGACCTTGTAGCTTCCCTCGGGCACCAACTGAATTGATGCTTTTATTCCAAAAGAGTCATCGATGTCCATCAATTCGCCGCAGAAGGCCCTTCCCCTCTCGGTCTCAACATCGTGAGTCATGGCGACACAGCTCTGAGCGCCATTAGGCCAGAACCAGATGAAAGGTATTTTGTCTACGCCTTTCGCCTTCATGGACAGGAGCAGCAGTTGTTCACACAAGTCCTCGACCGTCGTGTCCACTGGCCAGCGCGGAAAAGAAAGATTTCGCCAGCCGCTCGAATGCGCTCGTTGAAAGTGTCTCCGAAGACCGACATGCATCAGCGGCCGCAGAAAGTAGTACGCATTTTTTAGGGTTCGTTTCCACCCGGTCAAAGCAGCGTAGCCACAGTTTGCATAACGCTCAAGACGCAGGTTATCGATGACAGCACTAGGACTAAACGGCAGACAAGCGGTCGAACCCTCGATTGTAACATCCTTGAGCGCGTCATAAAGGACCGATCCGGCTTCACTCGTCCGAAAGCCAGACGCTGACCGGCCGTAACAAATTGTGTTCTCCCCAAATCGAAAATAACCCTGGTCACGGGACAGATGGTTGGTCAGTTTGTAGGCTGCAAAGCTCTCTGGGCAGCGAAAGTGATCGACTATCGCTCTGTTTATGGGGCCACCCCATGCATCCGCGTCGGAAGCCTCAGATTCCACCTTCTTGATGCGCACACTGCCCAACCTAGCCGGCGTTGCCCTGGGCACGCCCGAGACTCTGCTCATTGTCTCACCGCCAGGCAACTCGACGATGATCGTCTTCGTGGATTCAGCCATAAAATGTTAAGGATCCTAATGCGCCCCGCACCAGCAGAACGAAGCCATGAAGTTAAAAATGAGGAGGAGGCAACAGGGTCATAGCGTCCGAGGGCTTGCTCACAACATCTGTACTTCCGAAAGTACGCCTGCATTCTTACGCCGGAGGACAGAGCATCGCCGGAAGATGGAGGTACCGCGCATTTTTGCGCTTGGAATCGATCATCTCATAAGCTCTCTTGACCTGATCTTCGGTGAGGCCAACGATCGGTGCCAAGTGTTCTGGCCTCATATCGTGATCTTTCCCGTATAGGCAGAGGTCCATCTGCTCGAGTGGCATGGAAAAGTAGAATTCTTCCTGAGATTGAGGGAGGGAATACGTGTCCGTGGTGGGCGGGCGCCGTCGAATCTCTTCGGGCACATCCAGATACTCCGCCAGTTGATAGACCTGCGATTTGTAAAGATGCGCGATCGGCTTGAAATCGGCAGCGCCGTCTCCGCCCTTCACAAAGAATCCCAGATCGTATTCCAAACGGTTTGGAGTTCCGGCAACCGCGAAATTCAAACGATCGGCGTGGTAATACTCGATCATCTTGCGAGCGCGCTGTTTGAAGTTGCTGGCGGCCAAAATGCCCAAATAGGCGTTTAGTGGCAAACGAACCTTTTTCGTCTCGCCCGACGGCGATTGCACCACAACTGAAAAGACCGCATAACGGTCCTCTGCGAGAAGATTGGGTAGGGTGATCTTGCATTTGTATCCGTCACCGTACTCGGGCACAACGCTGCGAATTGCGTCGTCGCGGCGTCGATAGCAACCGGCACCTTCGAGAATCGGCGTAACATCCTCCACGATCGGGAGGATTCCCAAGCGCTCCGTCAGCATGCGCCCCAGTTCAATATTCTCCGCTGCAGACTCCGACTCCGGCATAAAGAGAGCGACGACACGATCCTTCCCCAACGCACGAACACAAATCGCGGCGACTACGCTGCTGTCCACGCCTCCCGATAGGCCAACAATCGCGCCCTTGCGCTTAAACTGCGTGAGAACCTGATCGCGAACAGCGCTCGCGATGCGATCTACTTCCTTTGCGGGGTCAATACGCAGGAGATCAGCAACGGGTTGTGAGAATGTTGGAATTTGCTTTCCTTTCGAGATTACGGACGCAACCGCCCGATGCGAAAACAGGCTCGGCGAACTGGTATAGAGACTTCCTAAACATTGGTCGCGGCATGCGAGCTATTTTGATGATCCTCTGCGATCATCCGTTTACTAATCTTTCCCGACTCAGTTCTTGGCAGAGACACTCGGAACTCGACCAATTTAGGCATCATGAAATCTTCCAACCTCGCTGAGCAATGACGAAGTACATCCTGCTTCGTAACCTGCGCTCCTGGATGTAGCGTTAGAACAGCCTTGATCGCGTTCCCTAGGATGGGATCAGGAACGCCGATTACTGCCACCTCCGCTACACCTTCGAGCGAATAGATTACGTCTTCCACTTCTCGCGGGCTGACCTTTTCACCGCGAGTCTTAATAATGTCGTCCTTCCTGCCGACGAAATACAGATACCCTTCTTCGTCCGCCCGGAACAGATCACCACTGTAAAGAACTCTCTCTCCCGGCAGAGGGCCGGGCTTGAGGCAACGGTCAGTCTCTTCCGGCAACTCCCAATAACCTTTCATCACATTGGCGCCGCGGACCACCAGTTCCCCTATAACCTCGGGACCGACACGATCGCCATTTTCATCGACAATATAGACTTCCTCATTGGGCATGCCGCGGCCGACGGAAGCCGGACGGACATCGAGTTGATCCGGCGGCAGGTATGAGACACGCTTGCACTCCGTCAGCCCGTACATGGAGTAAAGCTTCACCTGGGGGAACAGGGCCCTCAGTTTGCGGATGTGCTCAATCGGCAGGGCCGCAGCTGTGTTGGTGATATATCGTAGCTTCGGGAAAGAGTATTTTGAAAGATCCATTTGGAGCAACATGGCGGACGCGGTCGGAACGATGGGAAAGCCAGTTACGCCTTCCCGAATGACCTTTTCGATCACAACGTTGGGGAATGCAAAGGAATCGTGCAACACTAATGTTCCACCAAGCTTGAACATCATCAACAGCTGATATAGACCATAATCGAACGCAAGGGGCAGCATATTGATCACGACGTCGTCGGCAGTGTTCTCCAGGTAGGTAGTAATTGACGTCGCCGCGGACACAATGTTCAGATGAGTGACCATTACACCTTTCGGCCGCCCCGTCGATCCCGAAGTGTAGATAAGTGCAGCAAGATCGATGTCGATGCATTTCTTTGCTGGCGACTGAGCGTCTTTTGTTCCTTGCCGAACCTCCTCCAGGCGGATTAGCTTCTTGCCCGCAGATTGGACAGCCGCAGCCTGCGCTTCGTTTGCCCCCAGCACGAACACGGAATGAAGATGTGGCGTCTCAATCCAGCCAGTAGGGTCAGAGAAGAGCCTTCCGCCCCAGGTAATCATCGCCGAAGCACGACAGTTGTTGAGTATGTAGGTTAATTTGTCGGGCTTTGTGGTTGGATTTAAGACAACAAAGGCCGCGCCAGCTTTCAGCGTTGCAAAAATAGCCAGAACTGCCTCAACTGAATTCGGCAAAAAGGTGACGACTCGATCCCCACGCTTTACGCCGGACGCGATGAGCGCATGTGCCAACCGGTTCGCTTCATCGTCGATTTGCCGATAGGTTAAGCGTTCACTTCCACTGATGAGCGCTACCTTGTCCGGGTGCTGTGTCGCGCTGTTCTCCAGAAACTGTTCGACCTGCATATCGGCCTCCTACACCACACAGCTAATTTTCTTCGCCACGTATGTGGCAATGTTCCTTATCGAGTCCAGGTTGTCGGGGATCACTTCCGCATCTTCCACCTTGATCGCGTAGCGCTCTTCAAGAAAATCAACCAACTCGAGGACGCCAGTTGAATCAATCACCCCCCCAGCTAGCAATGAGTCTTCAGGCTGCAATTCCAGGGGTTGACCGAATAGGAAGTTGGTTATGACAAAGCTGCGGACTTCACGTTCGATGTCAGGTGTGTGCAAGGTTCGAGTCCTTCTATCCGTCGATTTATGAATTGCTGGACCAAGAGTTGCGTCGAAAGAACGCCAACCATGGCCATGTTGTCTTTTACGCTGGTAGTGCGACCGCTATTGAACTTGCTGGCCAAAATCGCCACGGCCTGCCCATCAAAGATGCCGTTCTGTCGAACGGACTCGGGCGAAAGCAGTTCCTCCACATAATCCTCCGCATTCGCGCCGAAGAAGCACTTGCCGTCCGGAGCGCGATACGGCTGTTTCGGACGGCGGACGATCGATTCGGGGATGAGCCCGCCGACCGCACGCTTGAGCAGGTGTTTCTGATCGAGTACCTTCATTTTCAGGGTCGGTGGAAGCTTGGCGGCAAATTCAACTACGCGGTGATCGAGGAACGGGTAACGTCCTTCCACTGAGTGAGCCATGGCCATCCGGTCGCCCTGCGACGAAAGAATGTATCCCGGCAGCAAATATTTTGCTTCAAGATACTCGGCTTGGCCGAAGGACGACCAGGATCGATAGGCCGAAGGCAAGGTCTGCTCGATCTCGCTGACTCCGTCGTAATTCTTGATTGCCTCGCGGACATCCGCAGCAAACAACATTTTTAGTTTCGCCGTGACTTCCCATCGCGGCAAATGGGAAAAGAAGGGGCTTGCGAGATCCTGGTCAGTCACGCGGAAGAAATGCTTGAGATATGCTGCGGGTTGGCGCTGAATGTTTTCCATGTACGGGTAAAGGCGTCTTAGCAACAAAGGCCGCCAACGCGATTTCAGGTTTCGTCCCCAAAAGCGCCGGATTTTCGCCTCTTTGAAGATGTCGTATCCGCCCAGCACCTCATCGGCACCTTCGCCGGTCAACACAACTTTGAACCCGTTCTCTCGCACGAGCTTTGACAGAACGAACATTGGCGCCGGCGCGGTGCGAATAATGGGTTGTTCCGTGTGCCAAATCACGTCTGGGAATATGCGCGCGATGTCGGAGCCGGAACAGCGAACATTACTGTGCTGTGTACCTAGAAATGCGCTTGCTTCATCTTGATAGGACTGCTCGTCGAATTCAGCGTCTTCAAACGTGATGGAAAAACTTCGCAGCCGATCGTTCGCAATCTTCCTCACCAGCGCCGTCGTCACGGTGGAGTCGATCCCTCCACTCAGGTAAGCCCCAACCGCCACATCGGAACGAAGGCGAATCCGTGTCGCATCCTCCAATAAGTGCAGCAACTCCTCGGCAAGAGGTTGTTCGTCAGCATCGTACGATTCTCCGGCCTTCGCATACGATAACGACCAATATTGCCGGACCTTCACATCGCCATCCTTAACCGTGAGCGAACAACCTGACGGCAATTGAAAGATATTCTTGAATGCGGTTCTGGGCGGAAGCGTCACCCAGAATGTAAAGATCTGGTCCAGACTCTGGAGGTCAATTTTCGCCGGCACCTCGGGGCACGTCAGCAGCGCCTTGATTTCGGAGGCAAACAAAAAGCTGTCGGGTGTCCGGGTGTAGAACAAAGGCCGGACCCCGAATCGATCGCGCGACAAAAAAAGCTTTCGTTCTTTCGTGTCCCAGATCGCGAATGCCCACTGGCCGTTGAAGTGATGAACGCACTCCTCACCGTACTCGCGATAGGCGTTAAGAATCACCTCCGTATCGGAACGAGTCGCAAATCGATGTCCTTTGCTGAAAAGCTCTTCCCGGAGTTCAATGTAGTTGAAGATTTCGCCGTTAAATGTGATCCACAAACGGCCGTCCGTTGTGGACATCGGCTGTGCACCACCCTGCAAATCGATGATGCTGAGCCGTGCATGGGCCAAGCCCGCCGGCCCAGCAATGTGGACTCCACTCGCATCGGGGCCTCGGTGGCGCAGTGTGGCAATCATTCTGCCAAGCTGATCGGGTTCAACACGATCACCATCGAGTCTTAGTATTCCCGAGATACCACACATAAAAAAATTTCTGGAGCCGACTCAGAGTCCGGCGTTGCAGCGACTAAGTTGCCGTAGGCGGGGTAAATTCCAACCTCGTACTCGAATCTACGAACAATCCCGGTACGTTGGAGTCTCTTGGGGGACGCCCTTCCGAAAGTGCTCACTCTACAGGTTACGTTGTGACGTGCGCGTTGGGTATGGCTCGTTCGTGCACGTTCGAGGGTACCATCAGAGAACGGCTGCCGACTCCGATTCCGGTGTCCGTACACTGTATGGGCTGTCTTGCCTTCTTGTAGCGCGCAGATGGGCGAATGCACAGACGGCATAGGTAACCACGCAACTCCCGACGCAGATGGCTATGTCGACAGCTGGCCTCGGTGCTAAGCCAAGGCGTCGACTGCCGACAACGATTACTAACATGCTCGCGGATCCGAGCGCAGGAGGCACAAACGCCTTGCCATATTGGAGCAGATCCAAGCCGGTGAGCCCGCGCATACGCATCACTTGAAGGAGATAGCTGAGAATGATCGCCAGCAGCGCGGCGATCTGGCCTCCGACCACTCCAAACAACTTGCAGGCAGGATAGATCGCAATCAGCATGCCCACCGCGGACGCTGCAACTGCGCGCCGATGCAGCGCCGGACGCCCGATACCGCTAAAGACGCACGTGATGGCGGCGTTCAACACACTCAGGAACACGACGGTGGCGGCCACGGCAAGAGGTCCAAAGGCTGCCACATATCGAGCCCCATACACGACCGTAAGCAGGGAGTGCCCGCACAGGTAAATCGCGACGACACCTGGAAGCCCCAACAGGATGAGCCATGCGGTCACTTCTATCAGGATGCGGTTAATCCGATCCTTTTCGAACTGGACGTGAGCGAATGTGGGAAAGAGGACTTGCCCCATCATGTTGGTAAGGAAACTTGAGGGAGTCTGGACCAGTAACACCGCCATGGTGTACAGCCCCAAAGCTGTTGTGGAATAAAGCTTGCCTAGCACGAAGATATCTGTGCGGGAGAAGATAAGATTTAGAAACGATAGCCCGACGACTGCCCTTGAGTATTTATAGAGATCCCGCACTACGTGTCGGTCCCACCCGAGCGACGGTAGCCCGGGACACAAAATATATGACAAGAGACAACGGAAGAAGTTCTCGCAGCAGGATCCAATGGCTAGGGCCCACACATCACGAAGAACAAAGCTGAGAATCACTGTCACGATCACTCCGCAGATTCCGCCGCCATTGGTGATCGCCATCCAGCGCCCGAACTTCATCTCTTTCTGCGGGAGAATGGAGCGCGGACTCATCGCGCCCTCGAACAGAGTGCCTAGCAGCGCCACTCTAAGCAAACCCGACAGTTCCGCGTTGCCATAGAAATGCCCAACCCAAGGGCCCAAAGCAAAAATACCGGCGTACATGCAGATGGCCCGGCCCATTCCCATCCACCAACCGGCGTTGAGGTATGCCTTCTCTCGGCCTCTCGGGTTTTGAATAACCGCTGCCCTCTGCCCTACGTCTGTCAAAGTCCCAACGATTGCTGAACAGGACATGACAATGGCCATGGCCCCGAAGGCGCTAGGGGCAAGCAGTCGCGTCAGCAGCATGTTTCTGGCAAACCGGACAGCCTGCTCAGCAACGCTCCCAGCTCCCAGCCAAGTCCCTCCACGCATGGCCTTGGCCCGGAGCCCGTCACTAACGAGCAGGTCGCTGACCCCTACCTTGATGCGGTCGTAATTACGTTTTAAATCCATCTCGAACCTTTGATTCTTGAATCCGGTAACACCGAGTGGCTATGCAGATTCCTTGCAGGAAACGCTCTCCCATGCGCTAGCCGCACGCCTGTCTTCGACAAGGTAACGGCGGCAGCAGTTCTAACCTCACCGGAAACGGACAAACGACACGTAGGAGAGAATCTTGGTTGATTTAGGTAGGGGTCCTGCCGGTACAACGCGAATTGGACTCTGGACCTTTTCGCGATCGGCAAGATCAGATTCTTAGCTTCCAAAGCATGGTTGAGGGACATCCGACGAGTCTGCCGAGTTGAGATTCGAAGCGCCCCCTCATACCAGATCCATTTCATCAGAGCTCTTTCGCGGCTTCTCTGCTTCGTGCAAGTACTTCAGAATCCCTTTGAAAGAACCAAACTTGACCACATCCTCGGCATCCACACTGACGCCGAATTCCTCCTCGATCACAGTTAATAGCGTAATGGTACTTACCGAGTCCCAGCTTTGCACCGAAGCTGGACTGGCCTGAGAGATTTCATCCTGAGTCAACTCAGGGAAAACCTCCAAGAAACAGCGCGCCAATCGCATTTCCTGGTTATCCATTCCGGTCCCAACCTCCATATCTTCCTGCAACGTCCTCCAGTAGTTCTGAAAACGTCCAGCGCCGTGTGTAAATTATTTTTGCTACTCGCGAGGTGACGGCTCGTGCTTTTACCTAGTCGTTGATTCGCTCAGACAGTTGAAACAGACTCCCAACAACACAA